>Ga0099822_1001853_pt1 | contig 25453 bp, 7 predicted proteins | sample CowpeawhiteBW_FD_76839 | JGI IMG/M metagenome (GOLD analysis project Ga0099822, IMG submission 76839) | Root nodule microbial communities of legume samples collected from California USA - Cow pea white BW | ecosystem: Host-associated > Plants > Roots > Nodule | place: USA: California | collected... | reverse complement strand
TTATAGTTGTTTTTGTAATATATATATATATATATATATATATATATATATATATATATATATATATATATATATATATACTCTCATATATTGAGTGGGATAGAAAGGTCAAGGGTGCTCGTAATTTCTGGAAAAGATGTTACATATTTAGATTATCTATATCTATCTACCAATCAAACTAACTTCACTTTCTACCCATCTATAACGTATCGTTCTCGATTCTGACACTCACATCTAACACTTATTTATACTTACTAATAAGTCTACAGTGATGCAAAAATAGCTCCCTGGATGCTTTTAATTTTTCGCCTACGAAATTTAGTTTCTATATTGCCAACCAAATTTATTAAAGAATAGTATACAGCATTATTCACTTTTTGATAAGCCATCCCATTTTCAACAGCAAAGGCATGGAATTTAACCTATTACTCACTTAATGCACTGTTCATCCCTTTCTAGCTGAAGTTCTCCCTTAATATATGCTTCCAAAATTCTCCTTCAACCCTTATACAGAAACGAAACATATCCCAGTAACATTTCTATTCAGACTTCCCCTTCTCCGTCGTTTGTATCATGACTATAATTAGATCTCTGATGTACTACACCAGTGCTGATGGTAAGCTTTCAAAAATCATACAAAAGCCATTATTGTAATCAAGGTATGATCTAATTGTGAAGAAAGTTCCATCACATTTAAATTTGCAGGTGGGCCGAGTTACCCAGCAACCTTACCTTAATCCTTTCTGTTATCAGCAAATCCGTTAACTTTAAACCTAAGGCCTAAAATTGTCTCAGTTTTATCATGTATGCTCTCATTTATATATTGCATTTTATTTATACATACCTATATCTATTAATCGTTCTTTGTGAAGAATCTAAGAATATGAAAAATCAAAAGCATCGAAACCAAATATGACACATTTATGTCGGGCAGAACAAGGTGAAAAGAGTTCCAAATTCTGTTCATAGTAAAAATTTGTAACACAAGAGGAGTTCATCTAATACACCAAGAGAAGTTCGCGCACTAACGTCTTCAGGAACACCAGAAAATATAATATAATGTCTCCAAAGGCATCACTAAAACAGTGCATGTTATAGTACTTCAATGGTTTTATATACACATTACATCCCTCTCCGATCGCCAATTGGTCCTTCACTGCGTGTTCTCTCTGCGGCGGACATACCTTGTCCTATCATTGTATCTTGGTCTGTCTTGATGCCTCTGTGGCTGTGGCTCCACCCTTCTCTGCCTTTCAGGTGATCTCTGGACGATCTCTCCATTTACAAATAATTCAGCTGCAATCAAAATGTTGTAACGAATAAATAAGTTGTCTATCATGAGAACATGGAGAAAACATTGATAACCAAGAATGGCAAGTCAATAAAGGTTTGTCACAATTGAAGTGGGGATGAATAATAAAGAGCAAGAGACCTTGTCATTGACTTACTCTATTGAATCAGGGATTAATGTCATTGCTAAGTGCTTACCAAGTGGACAAAACCAAGAAGCATATAACAACCATTCACTTTTTACACTAACATACAAAAATAGAAACGAATAAATACATGGAAGCCTTAACCAATTAATGAAAGATAATATACATAGCATATTTCAAATTGCTCAACCCAGAACGAAAAAGGAATGTCAATTTTTAGCATTAAAAAATAAACTTATTCAAAAGTTTTGCACTGTTGTTGTAAACAAAAAACTCGTGGCATATCAGATGGGTAATGAGTGTATCTAGTGCAATGATTCCGAAACTCATTTTTGTGAAGCACCAAAGACAGCATAGAGAGAATTTCGTGAGTAAATTGAAATTCAAAGCTAGCCATTACACGTGAAAAATTTACTTTGCCAAGACGGAATGCCAATAAAAGAAAAGTACAGTATTTTTCTATAAAGGTTGCTACTAGTGATTTCTGTTTCCTACCTACGTGCACAAATACTGAACCAAGAGTTTCATCAGAAAGCAGAGACATTTTAAATTAAAACGAGCAAAAATTCATCTTCATAGAGTAGATATGGAGACTACCATTAGAGTAAATACTCAACACAAAAAATTGTAGGAGTACTGGACTGGAAGACAAGACATATCAAGTGGTTTTATATATATCAACTCCAATGATTCTGAAACTCCAAAGTTCTTAAAGCAACAGAATAGGATTGAAGAGAATTTTATGTGAGTCCATTAGCATTCAAAGCTAACCATTACCCATTGAGTTCTTAGCTTCGCCAAGATGGACTGCCATTAAAGGGAGAAAAGCAGTGTATTTATTTATGAAGATTATTTAAAATGATTTCTTTGCCTTATTGAGTAAGTACACAAATACTTAACTCTAGAATTTCATCACAATGTGGAAAAGGGAGAGAAGTTTTAAAAATCAGATCAGCGACAATAGAAATGAAAATTCAGGCACCACTGGCCTGGAAGAGAAAAAAATTATGTATCATCTCCAATGATTCTGAAACTCCACAAGTTTTTGAAGTAACAGAACAGGATAGAAGGGAATTTTATGTGAGTCCATTAGCATTCAAAACTAGCCATTACTCATTGAGAGTTTCTAGCTTTGCCAAGATGGACTGCATATGAAGGTAGTAAGAAAAGAACAGTATTTTTCTCTCTGAAGGTTCTTTCAGCTGATATTTTTCCTTAATGTGTGTCCACATAAGTACTCAACACCAGAGTTTCATCAGATTGTTGTAAACAAAAACAGATAAGATTTTAACTTTAAATAAAGGACCAACCATCGCCATAAAGAACAATTAAACACTAAAAGTTATATGAAGACAGGTAAGAACACCATAAAGACAATATTGGCACTTCTGGCCAGAGCACACAGTAACGTGTGACTAAGTCCAATGTATCAACTCCAATAATTCTGAGACTCCATTACTGTGTGAAGCAACAGAACAGGATTAGAGAGAAATTTGTATGAGTCCATTAGCATTCAAAGCTAGCCATTGCCCATTAAGAGCTTTTAGCTTTGCCAAGATGGACTGCTGATAAAGAATAGTAGTGTACACTCAAACTTAGATGAAGAATAACCTAATCCAAGATTTTTAATTACATAACCTTCTAAGAAAGGTCAATAATGAAATAAATTACCACAATGACAATCCGCATCAATCCATTTCCAACAACTACAATTAATTATAACAAGTTAAAAGAGACGCAATAAAAACTCAATACGATTGGCGATAACACACACGTATAATCTACATCTTCAAAACGTATACATACAGAACAGTTTAGTTAGACATTAGATGTACACCTAGACATCACAACTTAAACCTTGTTTTTTCAGCATGGACCAGCATTATAACATTGTTGAGAAAATAAGCAAACAAAAATAAAGTCATATTTTCACATTTTCAAAACTAGAAATGAACCATAAAAACCCAAATTAGTAGGAAAATAAGTAGTTAAAAAGACACAAAAGAAAAGCATTAAATCCTCACCGCCATAGTCCTTGTTTTCCGGATCGACATACGAATCCGGTAGCACAAACAAAACTCCAGGCAACCCTACACAAATAAAAAAGAGTGAAAACATTGCGAAAGAAACACACTCAAAAAAAAATCCATAAAAGGAGGAGACATACCTTCTAACTTATTAGAGGTTTCCTCGTCAATCTCACAGCCGAAACCAAAGTACCTCTCGCAGGAAACATTGTAAATCTTCTTCTTAGCTTCCTCTTCGCTGCCTAAAACCTTGGCAAGGGTTTGGATGTAGCAATCAATCATCTGCTGCTTGTTGGCATTCTCGCCACCTGGCTTGTCCATCACAATGAGCCAGTGGTTGTAGTCGCAGCCGGGGAAAAGAGGCGCCATCTCGGTGGGAGGGCGATCGCTGAAGGACGAAGATCCGGAGTTGAGAGGCGAGTAGGCGGAGTCGCCAGCTCGGTTGACACGGCATCGGATCCCGGCAACGCGAGTGGAGGGAGGAACGATGGCATGGGAGAGAGGGAAAAGGAAACGACGCGAAGGGAGTGAAAGTGTTGAGGGTTTGGGTAATGCAGCGGTGAAGGTGCTGGTGGAGAGAAGACGCATGGTGAAGCGTGCGCAGGATGAGGAAATGGCTCTTGCCATTACACACTTACAGTGCTTCAGGATTAGGGTTTTTAGGGATAGGGTTTTGCCTGTGCAGGAGCAATCCGATTCCCACCCTTTTTATTGACGAATATCACAATTTTAAAATAAAATAATAATATCATGGGCTGTCCACAAAATGTTTACCCAGGCCACGGCCCATGCTAGTTTGAAGCTAGGCCATTGTTTTTCGGACACACTTTTTTTAGGACACCACCACCGTGTTTCATTTTTATTTTTTTTACCAAAATTTAAACAAGATCGAATGAATTTGAGGAGTAATGAATGGATCACGCACGGCCTCAATGTGCCAAACATGACAAGTGTCCTCGGATCCTCACTTTTTGTCCAGGTTTGAAAATGTTCATGGTAAACGAGGATCTTTTAGTAAATTAAAACATATTTTAATAATTCAAACACTCCAAAAATTTAAAGTTATATGTCATATATATATGTCTGTTAAACGATTTATCCTTTCTTTGATGCTGAAAAGACGTAAGTGCTAAAAATAGTCAATTAAACTACTTTTGAAGAGTAGAGGAATGACCTAATTTTTGTTTTTGTTATACTTTTCAAGTCTAAATGTGGTTATTGTGAAAACTAGGTTCCTAATATTAAGTGGTTTCAATAAATTTTATGTTTTAAATATTTTTGCTAACATGTTGATGATGACATTGTAGCTGAAACATTAAAATGGCATAAATAATTGATGTGATATCATATATGACGTTAGTACGAAAAACCATTATTCTGAACTTACAACTCTTTACATAATTACTATCATGAATGAAGATCACTAAATAATTCATCCTATTTTGTTTAAACTGAACAATATATAATATTACTATATTAGTTAATTTCAATTTAGCATCTCAAGTATATAAAATAAATATTATTATAATAGTTACTAACAGCACAATAGCTTGCTTAAAATAAACAGTACAAAAAGTTTATGTAGTTTATATAGAACCACTGTTTTTTAATATAATTATTTTCAAAATATTTTGTAATAAAAAACTGAATAAATAGTCTTTTAATAAATACATGTGTAACTGTAACACACTACGTCATTTCAGTTGTTCCATATTTTTTTTTCCTATTATATAAAACTCAGCAAATAATGATAAGTGGTTTATTTATTTCAACTTACAATTTATTTAAAGTTTAAGCAACAAAAATATGTAATAGAAGAATGAATTTTTTTACATACGATTTCAATATATTTTTTGGATTCCACTGTCTTACATTATTTTTAAAGTCTTAAGTCTACTTTTACTTCCATGTAAAAGTTTTGCAAGACCAATCATTTTTTATTATGAAATATTTATCTAGAACGAAACTTATTTTTGATATAAAAAGCTCTTATTTTTATAATTTAATATTTTATTTAAGGCTTAAGATCTTAAATCTATTCTCCAATGAAAGTATCTTATAAAATCAATGTCTTAAACTCTTAATATGACCCGACAACATAGAAGTTCTAATTCTTAAATGACTTTTTACCCATAAAGTGATCTCTATCAATCTAATAATTAAACTACAATGTCATATTACCATTTTGTCTGGCAATAAATTAAAAATATATATAGTTTGATGTATTAAAAATTATGTTAACATTTATACATAAGTTTACAAGATAATAATATTTTGACTTATTTCTTTTTACACATTTTCAACTTATCACTCTAATAATTTTTAGATTGTTCTATTACACTACTTAAAACAAGATTAAAAAATAAATAATTAAAAAGTTATTAAAGTGATAAATTAAAAATAGGTGAATTAAAAGATTATTATCCATTTTATTATGTATTATTGAGGTTGTTTAACATTCCCCATACATAGATGCATAAAAAGTGGAGAAGATCCATAGGCAATTAGGTCCAATAACTTAGTCAATGGCTTTACTCACCGAATATATTGAACGGATGACGGAATGAGTGGATCACTTCGTATAAAACACCCTTCATTTTATTCTATTTTTTCCGTTTAAATCTTATCAAAATATAATTTTCATTTTTACAATTTTAATAACACTCTTTTATGTTCAATTTGCTTTTATCTGTTTCTTTAAATTTGGTCAAGTTTATGTAAATCTGTATATCTTATGGAGGTTATAAAAAATAATAATAAGGCACGGTGATAAATAAAGTGATTACTACAAACAATATAAGATAAATCAATAATTAATCGTTAGAATAAGAAATATTACTCAATTGCAAATATAAATTAAAACTTAAACAAAATAGACAGCATGTAACGGAAGACAAAATTTTTACAAAATATTATTTTAGAATAAATTGTTTTACTCTCTCCAAAAAATAGTTGAATTCTTCTAAAAATTTTATAGATTTGTAATTCCTATATTTAATAAAATAAAGTATTCATTTAGTCTTTAAAAAATACTAAAATCTTAGCACTTTTATTAAATGTTGAGAAACGAGCTATTAAATTTGCGTAATTGTTTTATATATATAAAAGAAAAAACGTGGTAACCTACCTTGACCCAATTGGATTGTTATTGAGTTAGGTCGTTTTGACAGCCACAGAATGGGCATATCAAACCCTAAAAATTGTCATCGTCGTTAATGTTGGTCGCTTAAACTTACATTAGGTATAGACAAGATCGTTCCTTTATTGAATAGATCTTCAGAAATATCTATATGCTTATCGAATCATTTTAAAATTAATGATTCTCTTGGGATATATATATATATATATATATATATATATATATATATATATATATTAGTTTATGTATTACACAGAATAAATATTTATTTTATAAGGCTAATTTTTATTTCAAATAATCAATTTAAATGTGTTCTTTATATTCTTTATTTTTATTATATATAATATATTTATTGTTGGAGTTTTCTTTATTTTTCATAACTCAATATATGAAAAACATGGAAGGTACCAACTCCAATCAATCAAATGGTTTTTTCAAAAATTACGAAACATGTAAGTTATTTTACATACAAGTTATCTATTATTTCACTAGAAGAAGAACAAAATAAAGTTTAGGGCCATGAACAGTAATTTGATCAATCATCAAGAAAGAAAATCGTTGCCAAAGTTGATAACTATATATATATATATATATATATATATATATATATATATATATATATTAAACAATAAAAAATATTAAATAAAAATAAATTTTAAAAATAAAAAATAAGTAATCAATATATTAAAAATTTAGATAACATTTTATAAACTAAAAATTGTTTCTAATCCAAAATAGTTTTTATTATAACTAAAAATTTAAAAAAAATTAACTACCAAAAATTTAATGTCTAAATTGAATTAGTCTCTAATTTAAAATTAAAAACTAATTTAGAATAAATAATAATAAGTAGTTAATATTTTGATGGTTAATATTAAAGATCAATTTTAATTTTAATTCACAAATTAGTTATATTTTTTTTATTAAATAATAAAGATTATTTTAGATATCAATAATTTTTAATTTATAAAATAATATCTAATTTAGTCAATATAATGACTAAATATTTTATTTTCTAAAATTAATTACTATTTAATAAATTTTTTTAGTAAATATTATTATATAGAGTGAAATATAGACAAAGGATACGATGCACAAGATAATAATACATGATCATATATCAACATAGAGTGAAACATAGAAAAAGGATAAAAGACTTTTATTTATAATCAACATTTGTCTCGTCAAGCAACTAGTATAGTGTTTTTTAAGCAGCGAGCATTTAACTTTTATCTAACAGAAAAACTACTTCAAACAACTAACCTAATGTTGCTTTTCCGTAGGAAGAAAAGTACTTGAAGCAACTCCAAAGAAAGGTGAAAGATGTGCTAAACATCTCCGATTAAAAATATAAGGTTTAAATACGTTTTTTTTCCGTTTTCATAACATTTGTTTAATTTGGTCATTTTTTTAGTGTTCAATTAAATCATAATTTTTGTCAATTTTCATTAATTTAGTCATTTTTGTTATCGTTATTTAAATAGTCAATGTATGTTAAGAATGCATGTTATTTTTCAATTTTTGTTTTTTTAATTAAAAATAATTGTTCGTGTGTAAAGTTAGTATGTCATGTGTTAATGTCAATGTCATAGGTCAGTTAATGATTGACATTTCTTTTTGTTTAATTTTGTCTCTTCCAAATTGATACAAAATTTAATTTTTATATAAATTTGGTCTCAATTTGGAAAGGATAAAATTACTTTATTTTAACCAAATTTGAGACTGAATTGAACAAAACTAACTAATATAGGGACTAAGTTCAACAAAAGGAAATGCCACAAAAAACAAACTAACATATGATACTGACATTAACACGTGACACGATGCTGACTTGATACATTGACAACTTTTTTTGAAAAATTAAAATAGAAGAAAAAAAAATTTAAAAATCAGAAACTAATACATGACATATATTATTCACATACGTTAACTATTTAAACACCATTAACAAAAAGAAACAAATTAACTAAAATTGACGAAAATTATCATATAATTGAATGCACAACAAAAAAGATGATCAAATTAAATAATACAGCAAAAATAGAAAAAAAATATTTAAGCCAAAATATAAATATAAAAGTTGCATAATAATTTTCTTATTATTACATAATTTTATTTATAACAAATAATTAATTATTGTTATTAAATCAAAATATTTGAGTGATTTTATTAAAAAAATGCTTATAAGATAACTATTTTTAGACTTAATATTTTAACGCTACTTTTGAAAATTTATGGAAATGAAATTATATTTTTTGAATTTAAAAATCATAACAACATATTTATTCTAAATATTAAGGACTAGAAATGTAATTAAATCTTAATATTTTTGTAGGTCAAGAAAATCAGCTTTTTCATAAATAAAGAATGGATATGAAGCTGAAAAAAATTAAAATATAATTATTTAAAAATTCATAATATATATATATATATATATATTTTTTCATTTTATAAATTCTAAATATTGACCTAAATATATAATGGAAAATATTTTTTGATATCCTAAAAATTAGAGTTGTCAAAGTGGGTTAGAACTTGTGCACCCAACCCATCACGGATTCAGGTAAGGTTGGGTTGAATTTTGGTTATAAATTTTAATACGAATTTATTTTTGACTTGGTCCACCAATAATCTGGCTCACACAGATTGAATTCGTAATAAGATGTTTGCTCACCAACTCACCTCCTGCATATTGTTTTGAATTTGGGTTGGATTGGGATATTTTGTTTTAGTCAACATATTGGGTTGACACATGTAAACATAATATTTTTATGATTTTGATTTGTATCTGAGGTTTAAAATTATTTTATATTGTATTTGAATTGTAGTGAAGTTTATTTAGATTTTAATCACAATTACAATTTAATTTTTTTAGAATAAAAAATATATATTTTTTTAATTAAATAAATTAACCCGTTTAATCTATCAATTTGTCTGAATTTAAATTTTTTTACTTGATAATAAATAAGCTGGGTTATTGATTTACAAAATAATAAATCCGTGATGCACGAGCCGAACTGGACCAAATAGCATGTTTTAACAGCTCTACTAAAAATAGTTAAAATCAGAAATAATATATTTTTACACATGCTCCATTACCACGTATTTAAGAAATAATATATTTTTACACATGCTCCATTACCACGTATTTAAGCTGTCCAGTAGTATCTCCGTTTAATATTATCCAATTTGGCTGCGTCTGAATCATTTATATTATAGGTATTTTTATACAGCGAAAAGGTAATGGGAATCATAAATATCTACCTCCGGGATTCGAATCATCGATAGTTGTTTGGAACTTAAATTATTATTTTTTAATTCAATATCAATTGAACCGGTAATTTAATCAGATAAATTGCAATCAAACTTGTGATAATTTAGTTTATAATTTTTACGCTATATAATATAAATACTAATAGTTTGACAAAATAATTTATACTCATGTAAAATCCTTAATTATGAATTTTATTTAGCTTTAAAATATTTTAGATCGATTTAAAAAAAAAAGACCTTTGTAGACACCGATTCAAACCAGTTATGATAAGATTAATTAATTGAATCATTCATGCACATGGTAAACATGTAAAAATGACAGTTTAAACACAATTTAGTTGCTAATTTCATCATTAAATTTACTGCGCCGGCCGTGATTTTATTTTGTCCAGTGAATTATATTAAAAAGAAAACTTAAAATATGCATAGAAAAAATCACATAAATTATTGGAGAATGTGGAAAATGAAGGCATTGAAAAGGTTGCTTGAGAACAGCCCAATAGTGCGTGTTTATAGATTTAGAAGTTAAGTAAAATGAATCATGAATAATTAATTCTGAATATATAGTTTAAGATAAATGAATTGTTTTGGACAAACATCTTAGGCTAAACACGTGGGTCCAAGTATGATTAATAAGTGACATCTTAGGTTTGAGAGAGCATGAACGGTGAATGATGCAATGAGTTGAATAAATATCTTCCAATAGCCATTTGAGAATTGCAGAAACGAGAGTAACAGATAGGAGAATCACATATTTTGTTGTTTGAAAAGAGTGTGGAAGAACATGAGCACATGAATAAGGTGTAGCGAAAAAATGGTTAATCTAATCCTTAACCCTTTTTGAAAGTTCAAAGTTTTATGGAAAGGGGACTAAAAGTAGGGATGGAAATTTTAGTACAGAAAGCAGATTCTTGTTCTTTTAGGTATAGATCCAATTACAGATGTAAATGTGAATCAACTATGAAGAATTTGTGGTGCAAATATGAAGTCAAATTCTTCACGGGATTATTCTGTCATCACTCAAAACAACCTTTATTCACATTTCTTTTCATATGGCTACTTACCACTTTTAACATACTGTTTCATATATTCTCTATTATCACTCTCTCTACCAAACCAACTTGTTGCTATAAAAAATGCTTTTCAAGTTTTTACAAACTTATAGGTCTTAACTAGGAATGAAATATCGTATATTACAACCGAAAACTACTGAAAAAGTTATCTAAACGTATCGTATTATGGGTTTGGGTTACGAATGCTGCGGAATTTCTTATTGGGTCCATTTTTCCAATTATGTATAAGAGTCACAATTCTTAGCCACTTGCTTCGATAACTTAAGTTTAGTTTAGACCAACCATTTGATGGTCATTACGATTTATGTTCACGTGTGAATGGGAAGAAAATAGATTGGAAAATTGTGGATGGTGCTTACCTATTTTGTTTGATTAAAGACAACATGAGGAAAAAGGAAAAAAAATTGACTTAAAAAAAGGCCTCAATTCATATACCTTTTTTCATCCTCTAATCAAAACATGTTCACTCCAAGTCAAATCTAAATTATACAATCATATTTTATCAAGCAACACTAATATTTTATTTCAAATGGGAGCTACAAATCTATTATTTCCATCATTTAGTACATAAAATTATTCCTAAATTTCATTCAAATGACAAATTATACATGAAAGTATCAGCATAATTCAAAAGTATAAAATAGTGAGATAATTAGACTAAAATGGACTGAAAATACTAATTAGTCTAATATAAAAAATGCAAAAACTATAAAATATTACAAAAAAAATATTAAAAATGTTTTCAAGAGATTCTACCAGGCTTTGAATAAGGAAGTACTGAAAAAAAAATGTAAACACTGTTTTTTATCTATTTATTTCTAGACTTATTACTCGATTTTTTCTATATTTTGTAAGATTTTCCTTATGAATTTCACATAAAAAATTATAAAAAAAATTACTGTTTTTCTCATAGATTTTGTAAAGTTTTCATAAAGTATTTGCAAAAAGAAATCATAAACTGTACAAAGTATTACTAGCGATCGAATAAAGATAGAGCCTCGATTTTAGTTACTAAAAAACTAAACTACCTTTGTTTTATTCATTTTATTAATATTTATGTTATTGACAAGAAAGAGGAGAGATGTAGCTTTTTTATTCAACTAATCTTCATTTTAAAATTAATAGTTATCGATGTATTTTAAGAATACAGTAAAGAAATAACAGAAAAAATCAATAAAAAATTCAAACTCTCTTAAAATTCATTGAAAGTTTTTTTTTTTATCGACTGAAATGAAACAAAACCAAATTAATAAGTAGATGATAAGAGTTACGTGGTACTTTTATTACACTATAATTAATTGTAAAACGACATTTACATCAACTATATCTATAATCAAATATCTGATATGAGTAAATTTTTATGAGACTTCATAACCCTGAACTCATTTTCAACATATACATGAATATAAAGTGGTGTGATATGTATATCAGTTTAGTTTGCCACAGAAAGAGTCCTAACAATAATGAAGTTCACCATGTGCATAACATGATGACAACCTGTTGCGGAATGAGAAGTTAGTGAAGATAAGTCCATATTGCATTCAATGATGATGATGATGATACCACCATATTACCATGAGAAAAACAAAACAAAAATAAGATAGAAAAATTAAATAATGGACAATAATTATATATAAATCTAACATGTTTTTTTTTTTCATTGTATTGGTTGTCTTTTTAACAACATAAAAATATCTTCAATATATAACTTATATAACTATTATAAGTTCAATGTAAAAATAGGTTTCAACCTATTTCATGTTATGTAACTCAACTAATTGTAAGCTCTTAATCTACTTTTGAGAAGATAAGTCCGACTAATTCTGGTTTTATCGATGCGCCCCATAGATTATATATTACTCGAATTATATAAAACAAGTTGTCTGAATTTGAAGCAGAAAAAAAGAGTAAAATTGTACTATTCTTCTCGAAAAAACAGTTTAAGACATAAGATAATATAATTCATTTACACAATGCGTACAAACTCTGCAAAAGAAAATGGTTTGAGAAGAGTTAATTATATATCCATATTTGTCTGGTAGCTAAAAGACACTAGTCATACAACCTTCCATGTTTCCCTCCTAGGAACAATTGAATCATAATTTATTTGGAAATAAGTTATTTAAATTATTAAGTAAAATATCCCCATAAAATGGATCAATATAGTTTTCTCCTCTCCTATATAACTAGAAATTTAATTTCAACTCAAAATCTAATCATATAGATTCTTACTTAAAAAGTGGATTTTAAACTTAACTTATAAAGTTTACAAAATCAATTTATAAGATAAAATTTGAATCCATTTTCATAGTTGAAACTCTTAATTAGAGTGTTTGCAACGTGATTTTATTCAACATTTAGTTAAAAATATGTTAAAATCAACTATAAAAGTTTTAAATATAATAACTATATGTAATTCAATAAATATAAAAGAATTTCAAATTAAACTATTTTTTTTCAATTTTTTAAATTGATTTTAAATTTGATTGTATTATTTGTTATTAATGCATTAATTAATTCTTATTTATCTTAATGAATAACTTTATTATTTATATTTCTTACAATATTGTGTATAATATTAAATAACTTATTTATATTTATTAATATTTTTCTTTCAATTTATCTATTAATGAAATAAAATAGAAAGACAAAAGTGTTGTTACACCATAACAAAGAAAAAAAATAAAAAATAAAAGTGATTATATTACATTTATACAAAAATACATATTAAATAATTTCTATCTTATGTCTCTCGAAAATTTAATAAAAACTCTCCCTCTTTCTATTATATATATATATATATGAAATTCAAAACATCATAATCAGAACTTTTATATTTTTTTTCTAGTAATATTTTAGTTTGTTTTAATTCTTTTCTCCTCCAACATTATTAATGCAATGTTTAGAATATTTGAATAACTCTTCTTCTATCACATATTTATATATTAAACACATCACTTCTCATCCACAAACATATTGGTATAAAACAAATTAAACACATTATATATTTTTTCTCTCACATATATATCCTTTTATATGAGTAAAGTAATAATTATAATATAATATTTGAATAATTATGTATATTTAATTTAATTATTGGATCACAATAGAAATGTCAAAATGGGTTTTAACTTATGAATCAATTTGGTTCATCATATGTTCAATTTATTTATCAAATTATATATATTGATATTTTTTTTAATTATTATCTTTATAATAATATTTTAACAATTAGGTGAATATTTTTATTTCACTATTATAAAAGTTAGATTGAGTTAATTCATTTTAATTATACTGCGATAAATATATAAAATAAATTTCAAAAAATGAAAATATTTATAAGTAAGTCAACTTACTAATCTACCAATCTATGATGAGTCGAATTGAGTTATAAATTTTTTGACTCACTATAAAATAAGTTAAATGAACTAATTATTTTTTAACTGATCTCATGATGGTCAACTCATATAAACAATATGAACCGAACTAATTGGTTAAAAAAATAAAAAATATTTAAATTTTGACGAGTTTTCAATTTTATGCATCGAGATTTAGTTTCTCTTTTTGGTAATTACAATTTTTAAGCCTAATATCCTTAATCAATGAAAAAGCAATTTGAAATCAGTTTTCTTTTTTTCTTGCGGAACAAGTTTGGTTTGGTGTATTTTATTTTAGGAACTTATGCGTAATTTCTTTCTATAATTGAAAAAAAAAATGTATTAAACTATTCTTGTATAAGTTACTACATATTGCTTTCACAAAGAATCCTAGCAAAATTACTGAAAAGAATCTAAAAAGTTGTTTATGGATATATATATTTTTGTAAACCAATTAGAAGTGCAAATGTTTTATTTATTGTTAACTATCTAACATATTTTTATTCTGTATCAATAAGCCTTGTAATATGCTGTAATTTTTGTCACACTGGGGGCAACATTTTCTTGCAAACCTCCTCTGTGATGTGACGGTAGCCCCAACTAAGTGTCCAATATGGTTTTGGATTTTTAAGATGCACTGCTTCAGTGTTTAATAAAATTCCTGTATGTAGGGCTATTCATGAAGAAGTTTAATATATCACGCTTCTCTTCCTTTTCTTAAAGTCCACCAATCCCATTATCAACATGCTTCCTCTTTTCTTCCTATCATCTCTTTTTTATTCACAAATTCACATTTTACTTCAAATACTTCCCTCTAATACTGTGCTAGGTTGGTGGTTTCAATTCTATTTCATCAATTTTACAATTTCTTCTTTCCTTCCCACATGGTTGCGCAGGACAAATAAAAAATGCAAATATTTATTAGGTGAAATAGAATGTCATGATACTACGTTAAAAGTAGATTTTAAGTTTAACTTAATATCACAAAATCAATCAGTTTGTAACATAAAATTTGTATTTCATGAAATTATTGGAAGTAGACTTCTAACTTTAAATGTATCGGTGAGTGTGATTCTTGAAAAACAATTGGAAGCTTTTTTGGGTCCATAAAAGCAGAGTATTCTGGATTCTGTGGTTCCTGGAGGGATCTATAAGCTAGCTTCTATATCCATTATCATCGAGATAGAATTGTGCAAAATTTTATGCATATTTGACCACTGAAGTGCAAGAACCATATATTTTGCATCTTTTCTGTACCCAAAAAATGTGTTAGAGAAAGAAAAAATGCTTCTAGTATTGTGCCTTTGAATTGATTTTGATCGGACTGATTTGATTTCCACTTTGCATATATGGCTCCAACTTTTGGAAAATTCTAGTAATTCTTCTTCCTTTTTTAACAAACTCTTTCTTCCTTTATTTTCTTTCTATTCTTTTAAAGTGTTTCTCGTCTTTCTCTTCAATAGAGTAAATAACAACTTTAACAAATCATAATTTGTTTATAATATTTTGTTCCAAAAAAATTATCTTGTTTATTCTATAACTCTTGCTATAAATATTTCAGGTTACATAGGTTCAACAAGTTAAGAAAGGTGTAATCCTAATTGAATCAATTTTAGATCAGTGTCTTGGTTATTTGAGAATTTTTTTTGTTTCTTAGTGAAAAAGCAACTCTCAAGTAAACGATAGTTGATTTTATCAAAGAAAGTAATTCCTTTTTTGATAATATTGACGAATGTAGATTATTAAAAAAATAATTGATTTGACGTCTTTGAGAGTTGTTGTTTTTATTTTTGTATAATTGGATATTGTAGTCTTGTATATAATTCTGGGGTTTTTATCAGTCAATTTGAGATTGAAGGGGTATTTGAAGAGGTGATGTGAATAAAATAGTATAAAAATAAAAATACATTTGAAACTTGATACAACAATATTGTATCAAATTGAATTGAAGAGATTAAGAATTGTCTGTGAGGTGAACAGAGTTAAACCATTTGAGTGCTGTATTTGACATGTTTTTTTAATGTTAAATACTTTTTTATTTTATGTTAAGAATTGATAGGATTCTCTATGGTTGTCTTTTGAATTTTGCATTATATGCATAGAGACGGAAATTCGTTACTGAATCTAACCTTAAAGACTAAAAAGTTCATTTATAAATCAATTTTGTCTAATAATAAACATTGAGCAGTGAATAATTAATTTTCTTAATTAAATGCACTCTTAGTAAACTATAGTTAACCCACCTAGTTACTATGCTAAAAGAAAAACTTGTCATATGAAATTGTTTAATTCAAGTTTTATACTCTTGTTTTTAGTTAAAGTTATTTAATATTAACCTAGTCAAATATCAATTTTGAAGACTAGTACTAAAAGAACGTAGACTATTAAGGTAATATTCAAATTTAAAATAAAATTAACATTAAAAACAAGTGTGACATTGCACCTGAATTTTATTTGTTTACAGATTTTTTTTCAATGAATTTTTGAAGCTTTAATTGGTTGGAACTAATAATTTTTGGTAAACATAACTCTGACTAGTGGTCAACTAAAAAGAAAGAAAAAAAAATTAAAATGTAGTTTAAATAAATTTATACTTTTATAAATTAATTTGAAAAATCTCTGGTTATTTTGTTTTATTTAATTTATTTTTTCATGAATAAATAAAATAGAACAAAATACGTGTATAAAAATTTGTAAACGAGTTTTTCAACCATAGAGTTGGGTGGACTCAACTTCCGTTGCCACAACTCGTGGAACACTAAGACATGGATTCGGTTGGATGAAATTCCAAGATTCCCCACTATCACCTTTATTATATGTTTAACTTCAATTATTTCAAGAATGACATGATTTTAATCTATTATTTTTTTTTTTTACGAATTATACACACGATTACATTTAAAACAATAATATTTTTCAAATTTAACTATGCAATTTTTTTCTCTCATGCTTAAAACCATTTATACTTTTATAATTTAGCTATACATATTTTCTACATATTATATTTTTATTTACTCTTTGTTTAAAAAATGACATAATATATGAATTACTTATTAATATATGACAATGAAAATTTTTGTGGAGTTGCAATGGCAACATTTTGTATTTTGATTTGCGGATTTAATTTTGTGGACTGGTAATACCAAAATTCTGTAGTTTGAATTGGAGATTCTCTTGGATCAAATTTAAACCATCAAAAGTGTTTGTTTTACATGATAGGTTCGAAGAAAAACAGGGAAAGGATTAATAAAGTCAACAGGAAAAAATAAAAAAGAATCTGCATGCCCAGAGGCTAAAGCTTGATGACCCTTTTCCAAAAGTAGCACTTTGAATAAAATGATATAATTAGCGAAATCTCTCTAGATTTTATTTTTCAGGAAATTTTAAAACTTTATTTTTCACTTCTAATTGGTATTACTTTAGTAAATAGTGATGCCTATACATACCATACCTACTTCCGGGGAACCGCCCACGATTTCATTTCAGACTTATTTTCAATACGTGTCACACTTTTAACTTTGATTTCCTCAGTCGACAAATTTTACCGATTTTATCACAGGAATTATTTTCCCTTTAATTGTAATATATATATTATAAAACTAAATATTAATAATAATTCAATAAGTAATAACAACGGATGACTAAATAAGTTTAATAAACAAAAGTTTTGTAGTAATAAATTTTGGATGTCTCTAAAAAGGAAATTAATTTTAAATTTCATTGTATAAAACTGGTTTTTAGAGTGAGATTTTATTTATATTTTTATATTTTTAAGTGAAAGTCTATGTCTATCTTATAAAATTTATATTTTCTTTTAGGTTTTTGATACCATTCCTCTTTTATTCTTTCAAAATACACTTATAATTATTTTTATTTTAAAATATATTAAGAAAATTTAAATATTAATATAATACATTTTTAATACTCAATAAAAAATAATGCCAAAATATCAGTAAAAAATATGGGATTCCTTTCATATATTGAAGTAACATTATCGACGTATACCATTTGAAGTAATAGATACAAGTATTAACTCTTATGATTTGTCAACGGGGCAGGTAAAATATGAGTATTAGCTCCTCGTATGTTATTTACTGGATAAATATTTGTTTTGTGTTGTGCATGTATTCGCATATTTTTTTAATATTCACACGTATCCACGGGTATTTATAAAAGAAAATTTTAATATTTAATAAATAATTTAACCATAAATTAAAATAAAAAATACAATGCATAACCTTTGTAAATCTCAAACAAAGTGAAACTAATTCATTTAAATAGTGTTGAATGACAATTTACAAATAAATGAAGATGTTTTAAAATCAATTGATAAAAAATAATTCATTCAAATCAATGTGTTAATGTTTTAATATTTTTTTTAATTTAAAGTAGAATATAGCTGGTACGGGTATCCACGGGTACGGATACTATGATATTCATATCCACCTCCATTAACATGTGGGTATAAAAAATACTTGTACCCATTACCACAGATATCCATTTTCTATTGGTTGTAATTTTTATCCGCGGATACTCGTGGGTACGGATTTTGTTGACATCCTTACTTATAACAAAAATATAGTTTTTAACAGAAAAAATCATATAATTTTTATAAACAGTATTTTTTTAGAAAAAGTTTAACAATCTCGCAAACTTCCATTTATTCCAAGCTATCAAGATCGTACATGATCTTGTTTATAAACGAAACCAATTTTTTTGGCCATATACTCATTCCTGATTATTTATTTGTAATAATTTTGTTTCATAATTATTGAATGAAAGGGTTTAAAATTGATGCAAAATGATAATTGTATTGTATTTTAAGTATATTTTTAGTTATAAAATAGTTAAATTAAATAATTTCGTCCTTTATTTATTTAAAATTATTACTCTATAATTTAAATCCTCTTACTCCTCTTCAACCTCCGTGTACATCATTTCTAGAGTGTACTGATCATCATCTCTCCATTCTCTTTTTCAAGTAAAAATATAAGAGATACAAATAACATGTTTAACTTAATTAAAGAAAACTGTGATCAAAATATGTTTTTCTTTTAGTTTTCAACTTTCCTTTTGCCCCATACACGTTGTTTGTGAGTCAATGCATGTTTGATCAACTGAGAAAAGATGAGTCATTACTAGTGTAAATCCATGATGGTGCGATTATTGGATAGGTTTAGTATTTTGGAAGAAATATAGTATATCTTGGGCTATTATTAGACGATAACTAATATTATCGTGTTTTATTTTTTATTTTTTATTGTTATTTGATTAGTATTATTATTATAGCCATTTTAAGTTTTATTTAATAAAATTGGAAAAGATGAGTATTTGGTTTACATATTTAATATTTTACAGATAAGTAAAAATATTAAAGAAATTAAAAAGAATATCAACAAAATTTGATTATCAAAGTTATTGGTAAGAAGAAATATTGATAAAGTTGGTTGTTTCAATATAAAATCAAGTACAATGTTGGAGACCTAGTCCAATTCGAAAAATTTATAAATAAGGAATTTGATGGAGGTCAAAAGAATCAATCCTTCAAGCAACAAAAAACCCCTTTTGGAAAAAAAAAAAAAAACCCTTTGGAGGAGAGAGGGAAAAATAAATACCTTTTGAGAGAATGACACTTGACCTACAAGGAAGGAAGGTAGAGACACATTCTGAAGGTCAAAGACATTCATCTTTATCATTATTCTAATAGCAAAAAAAATAAGAAGAATATCAACAAAATTTGATTATCAAAATTATCGGCAAGAGAAGATATTGATAAAATTGGTTACTTCAATACAAAATCAAGTACAAAGTTGCAGGTCAGTCCAATATGAAAAATCTATAAATAAGGGGTTTGATAGAGGTTAAAGGTAACAACCCTTCTGGCAACAAAAAAAACCCCTTATTATGAAAAAAAAAAAAACCTTTGGGAGAGAGAGGAAAAATAATAAATGCTTTTGGAGAGAATGATACTTGACCTTATAGGAAAGAAGGTAGAGACGCATTTCAAAGGCCTGAGACATTCATCTTCGTTATTATTCTAATAGTAAAGAGATTAACAAGAATATCAACAGATTTTAATTATCAAAGTTATCGGCAAGAGGAGATATTGATAAAGTTAATTACTTCAATGCAAAATCAAGTACAAAGTTGCAAGTTAGTCCAATTTGAAAAATCTATAAACAAGGAGTTTGAAAAAAAAAAGCTTTTAGGTAACAATCCTTCCGGCAACAAAAAAAACCTTATCATGGGGAAAAAACCCTTTAGGGGAGAGAGGGAAAAACAAATTCTTTTGGGAGAAAGACCTTTGAACAAAAAGGATGTAATGTAACTAGGTAAATCCCTTTATCATAGAAGTTGGGTGTAATGTATTATTAGTTTTTTATGAATTTCATTATTCAATATAATTCTTTCTCATCACTATGGTGTTCTATTCTTGTTTTAACTGTATGGTAATTATTGATTGCATATTTATGGATATCTAATCATTGGACACGATATTAGAACCTAGACTATAATAACTCTTTGCATGTTTACTTAATTATTATAAAATAAAATATAGTATATACAAATAATATATATATATATATATATATATTGATTTATTTATTTTTTAATTATTTTACATCATATTTATTTTCACTTTATCACTTGAAAAATAAATATATTTGGAAACCTTTTTATATTTAAGGAAAAAATATTATCAACTTTGGATCTCTCCTTAAATATAGATGCACAATTCCCGATCAATTTGAAATGGGATATTAGTCATTTTTCTTATATATAAAAACTTAAACTAATTTATTAATAAACATATTTATACTTGCTTTGTACATATAATTTTGTTAATTATCAACGAAATATTACTGATGACTCCAAATTCACGATAAACTCTAATTTATCGACAATTATTTTTCGATGAATTTTACATTTTAATTTATTAATGAATATTTTCATTAGTATGAAATTCGTCTATAAAATTTGCTAAAAAATTCCTCAATAAATTATAATAATTATTATTATTGACGAATATTTTCATTGATAACTTATCATCATAATTATTAACGATAAAAGTTGTTGGAATTGTTTATCATTAAATTACAATTTTCATTATCAACTAATATTTTCATTGATACCTTATTATTATAGTTAATGATCTCTCATTTTGTCAACACTTTGGATAGCAAATTTTTGCACCCAATCTGATAAAGGTTTTTTTTTTTAATATTAAGGGAATATGGGTGAGAAAAAGAGGAGGAGGAGATTGTTGAGAGCAGTGGCGGAAGAACGTTGTGACAGAGGGGAGCCACGGCTCCCCCAATCATTTTTTTTATTTTATTTAAAAAATAATATTTATATATTATTATTTTATTTATATTAATTAATTATTATTTTATTTTATTTTCTATATATTTATATATTATTACTTTATTTATATATTATTGTTTTATTTATATATTATTATCTTATTTATATTAATTTAGTTTGGAATTTTTTTTTGAATTTAAAAACTGTTTTTTTTATTATAATTTCTTATACTTCTTTATTTAGTTTTTCTTTTCTGTGCCTCGATCTCTTTCTCTCGTTTTATTTTCATCTCAATTTTTACCGTCAATTCCTTATTATTTTCAAAATCAAATTGCACTACGATAAAATCGAAGAGTTAATGAACATTTTGGACCGAACAATTTCTTCTTTTGAGTAAGTTCATTTTCCTCCCCTTTTTTTTTGAAGCAATTTGTTTCCCTCTTGTATGTGGTTTTTCTACACTCTAGGCATATCTCTATCGATTAGAGATCATAAAATCATGTTTTAATTATTGATCAAACTCTTCTTTGTGTAGATAGAGCTATTTTAGGCTTTGAAGTTGTGTAAGAAAACAACAAGATTAGGAATTTACTTTAAGGTAAGGAAAGCTAATCATTTAGAAGTTTTTAGTTTTCTTAAAATATTGAGTCTTGCTTTTAAGATTTAATTTGGGGTATGCATAATTTTATTTTTTTGTAAATAGGTGAGAGGTGACAAATTTATATTAGAAAAATTATGATAAAGAGTAAAATAATTGATTCTTGGCTTAAATACCTTTTTGGTCCTCATTTTCGTAGTGTTTGTTGCGGATGATCCTCATTTTGACAGAATGTTTAAAATAGTTCTCATCTTTACCGAATGTTTTAAATGGTCCTCATTTTCGCAATTCGTGTTTTATTTGGTTCTTTTCTGTAATGCCGTTTAAATCATTAACGGAGCATTGTACCACACCTGTACATTACACGTAACACACCCTAATACAAATCGTGCCACATGTACAATGTTCCGTTAATGATTTAAACGGCGTTACATAAAAGGACCAAATAAAACACGAATTGCGAAAATAAGGACCATTTTAAAAATTCTGTCAAAATGAGGACCATCCGCAACAAACACTACGAAAATGATGACCAAAAAGGTATTTAAGCCTTGATTCTTTTTTCAAAAGGAAGGCTTATGATGAAGATGAAAAAAATGCATCTACGTCATCTAAAATTGAGAAACTTCATGAGAATCCAAATATTGAAGAAAACGAAAAACAACTCTCTAAGGTTTCTAAAATTACATATAATGAATTTGAAAATATATTTAGAACGTGATTCGTGAAAGCGTTTTCAAATTTGGCAATACCCATCAAATCAAATTGATTCAGTACACATGGTTTAGCTTATTTTCTTCATGGTTAGAGTATTCGCCATTAAAAGAGGTTGCATATTGCTTGCCGTGCTATCTTTTTAGTAAAAAACCAAGCGGATGACCTAGCTCATATGTTTTCATTATTACAGGTAATTGAGTTTATTTTCATTGAATTCTAATTAGAAATTTGAATAAAAAAATGATATAAAGAAATAAATTTTTTTAATTAAAAAAAATAATTTATATATAACAAATATAATTTGGCCCCCCTAAGATTTTTGGTCAAGTTCCGCCACTGGTTGAGAGTGATAGGGAGGTTTGTATATGACGCACATCGGGATTGTTATTGATTGCCAATGACGTGTAGATAGAGGACGTCAGTGATGGTGACAATGGTGACCGGAATTAAAGAAAGAGGTGAATGTAAAAGAAGTGGAAAAAGGAAGATAAATAGGAGGATATGAGACCCCAGAGGACAAAATTTACTTGGAGTTGACAATAGTGACGCAACAATAATGATGAAAAAATATATAAAAGAAAAGAAAACAAAAGATAAAAAAAAGAAGAAGAAGAACAGTCAATCGAACATTTTATCAATAACAACTTTACTGAGATATTTCTGACAATAAACATGATTTACCGACAAATCTTTACTATTATCAACTATTTTTTTATAATGTTATAATACAAAATTTTTTATTACAATGTTTAAGATTACATCATTATTATTGAAACTTGAATTATTTTTTTTGTCTTAAAAAATTGTTAATATTATATGCATAAGACTAACATCAAATAACATTTAATTGATAAAAAGAAAAAAAAATACAATTTTGCACACGTGAAGAACTTATCCTCTCATCTGCCACATGTACATTTCCTGCAAAGTTTCATTACATTTGAAAAACAAATTACAAAATTAAAGTTTAAATTAAAAGAAAAGCAATTATGACAATTCATGTTATACTTGTATGGGTGTGGGTGTTTGCAACTTTAAAATCAAGAAGGAAAAATACATTGGAAAGTATTTATCAAATTTTATTCTCCAAATATTTAGATAAAGGGTAGGAATATTTATCAATTAATTTATATCAAGTTATTTGACTATTTCATGTTATTTTATCACTATGTAACATCATCTTATAAGATATCATTTATCTTTTAAAAGTATAACTAGTAAACACGATATCTCTAAATATCATTCGTTAATGAATTTTTTAATTTACTAAATTTATGTTTCAGAAATAAACATATTATATATATATATATATATATATATATATATATATATATATATATTACAGTATATTATATATTAAACTTTAAACTACGGTTAATTTAAACTTGCAATTTAAATAGTAAAATTTGGATTAGACGCAATAATTAAGGTCGACAACAAAACGATGTGGGACAAATTTAATTATCTCATATTTATTTTTAATGTAAAAATTCACCTTCATCTTATTCTTATGTCCAATGAATTTAAGATTTTTGTATCATCTTTACTTTGATTCTTATTGAGTAATGATATATCTGTACTTGTGCTCAAATTTATTTTATCATTGTTTTAATATTAATTATTTATTTTTTATAAAAAAATAAAAATCACATAAAATAAAATAAAATATTATTAAATATTAAATATAAAAATTTATTATTTCTTAATTGTTAAATATTTAAAAATAAATTATAATAGTATAAATTTCAAATCAAAAATATCAAATTACAATAAGGGAAAAAAATTTATAAAATATTTCACAATTATACATAATTAATGTTTTTTAGCAACTAAAACAACTATAAATATTTTAGATTATAGATCTTTTTACTGATATTTTTTTTTATACAGAACAAAATTGCACAAAGAAAAAAATATTAAATTAATAATTTAAAATTAGATATAAATCTTTCAGTTTTTGAATTTCGATATATCTTAGATGGTATAAAAAAAATTTATGTCAATTGTTGTAATAAAGTTACACTTAGAATAAATTAATAAATAAAAATCATTATATAAAAAATCATTAAAACAATATTTTATATAATAAAAATAAAATGTATAATTAATTATATGATAAGATATAAAATACTTTATAAATATGAGAAAACTGTTCAAATATCAAAATTGTAAAACCGATAAATAATAAAATTTATTTAAACAAAACAAAAGTTTTTCAAATAAAACAAGAATCAACTATCGATGAAATTAAAGAAAATATATTTTTATATTATCTGGTAAAATAATTATGTAATTAAGTCTTTCAAGATGAGAGTCAAATTTTTTTATGTGAAAAAGATAAACAATTATGAGAAAAAGAATAGTGTAATCAAGTTGTAATAAAAAAAGAAGTAAATATATATATATATATATATATATATATATATATATATATATATATTTTTTTTTAAAATATATTTTTTTTTTTTTTTTTTTTTTTTTTTTTATTTTTTTTTTTTTTTTTTTTTT
>Ga0099822_1001851_pt1 | contig 25461 bp, 17 predicted proteins | sample CowpeawhiteBW_FD_76839 | JGI IMG/M metagenome (GOLD analysis project Ga0099822, IMG submission 76839) | Root nodule microbial communities of legume samples collected from California USA - Cow pea white BW | ecosystem: Host-associated > Plants > Roots > Nodule | place: USA: California | collected... | reverse complement strand
TTCTTTTACCTTTTTTTTTTTTTTTTTTTCCTGATGACTAGGAGAAGCTGTCTTGGTCCAATTCAAAATTTCCTGCCCTAATGTTGAGAAAGACTCATCAGTGAGACCTTTTTATCCCAAAGGACTAATGTTGTTTATCTGCATGCACTGTAAATTCATTGAAAACATGTATTATGTATATGTTATACTGATATATCTAGGATTTGTGGTTAAAAGGTTTCCACTTACCTTTAATTAGTGACCTTTCTTTACATTTTACAGATATATGTCATTGGTAGCAACACAAAGTTGGGTCAGTGGAAGGCTGAAAAAGGACTAAAACTCAGCTATTTTGGCGAATCTGTCTGGAAAGCTGAATGCGTGATGCAAAGGAGTGATTTTCCAATAAGATATCCATTTTGAACTTTTCATCATAAACTATATGAAGAAATTATGGTGTTATTAGTTTCAAATGTTACAGTCACTAGTTTCATCGAGCTTTATATTTTTCCTTAACAGTAAATCTACATATAGATATGGAAAGTATGATAGGAGTGGTAACTTTTCTATAGAGAGTGGTTCAAACCGAGAAGTTTCCACCAACTCCACAAGGAATGATGTGAAATATATTTTTCTCTCAGATGGCATGCTGAGGGTAAGTTGCTGAAATTACATATCGGTATGGAGATTATGCGTTTTTGTTTCTTGGATTTTATAGCTTTAAACTGTTGGTTTTCTTTGATAGGAAACACCTTGGCGTGGTGCTGGCGTAGCTATCCCTATGTTTTCTGTTAGGTCGGAATCTGATCTGGGTGTTGGAGAGTTTCTTGACCTTAAGTTGCTAGTCGACTGGGCTGTAGCATCTGGTTTTCATTTAGTTCAACTTTTACCTATCAATGATACATCTGTTCATGGGATGTGGTGGGATTCTTATCCATACAGGTATGGCTGCTTCAAAATCATTGCAGACATCAGATAATGTTGGTACTTTTTAAGTATCATTATAACTGAAATTTTACAATAAGGATATTTCATATTTTTCAGAGTTATATTTCTTACGTTGAAAATTAGTTTTCTACATGTCAAAAAGTTTTACAATCTACTAATGGTGGTGAATATGTCTCATAAATTTCAAGAATATTTGAAAAGGCATCATTTTTCAACATTGCCTTTGTTTGCCTCAACATGACAAAATGGTTGAACAAAAGAACTGCAGTCTTTTGGATGTTAAACATACTTTGCTTCTTGAGTCCTCAATGCCTTCTAATTTTTGGGTGGTAGCCATATAAAATTCTATTCTTATTAATCCTTTGCCACTGAAGTTCTGGAATGTGTCCCCATATTATCGGCAATTTGGTTCACATTTGAGTTATTCAAATTTGATAGAACAACTAGCTCTATAAGGGGAGTTGAATAGAGCCTTAGACTCTTTTTGAGCAACTTTAGACTAGTTCTCCTTTAAGCACACCACTTAAGAGGTTCAGTAATCAAATTAATGATTATAACCAGTACACAAACCTCTCCAGGTTATACGAGTACACAAACCATTCTTAGTTACCTTTCTTAATCTTCCCCTGATATTAAGAACTCTCAATCACAAAGAAAAAACACTCTCACAGAGAGTATATCTTAAGCTCACTTGGGAAAACTTCACAGGGTGAAGGATTTACAAGATGTCTCAACACCCACAAAGAACACAAATATTACAACAGTACTTAGAAAGATTTGATGTTGATGTGTGTTCTTCAACATCAACTTGATCTCTTTATCTAGCTTCTTGAAACTTGACCGTTGCTTTTATATAAGGTAAGATTTGGTCTAGCAAATGTCACAAGGATGACCCTTCTTACATATAAATGTAAATAAAGATTTTTTGAAAGATCTAAAATAAGATATTTATAAATGTAAATAATGTTTTCATGATCTAAAAGAAGAAATTTATATGATTCCATTGTGAAGTTTGTTTGTCACACAGGTCTTTTTATTGAAGTAGGCTCCTTGGCATAGTTTGATAAGTTTCATTCCACTTTCCTTGACTTTTTCCTTTACTCAAAGTTAGTATGATTCCTCTATTTTTCAACGAAATAGTTGTAATGGTGTTCTTTTTGCTTTTAGTTTATGTATACGCTGAGTTAATTACTTTGGTTGCATTGGTAGATGTCAATTCTATCCAAACTCCTATGAAACTGAATTTGAAGGTGAAACTTTTTTGAATTATTGGTAGAACTTGGTTTTCCTCAACATGAGATTACTCCTCCTCATGCTAAGTTTAAGAAAGTAGACCTTAGGCTTTACTCAATCTTATAAAATTGGCTTGTAAGATAAAGTTTGCACCCATTTATATACTATAATTTGGTCATATCTTTAGTTGATGTGAGATCTCCAACACACCTCTTCATGCCAAGGATTGGACATCTCGAGTGTGAGACTAAATATTTGTGGATAATCCAATAATAACTCGATAGTGGGTGATACGATATGCCCACCAAACCTTGCTAGAATGAGGTTTGATATCATCTTAGGAAGTGAACTTTAAGTCTAATTTAATCAATCATACAAAACTGGTCTATAAGATGAAGATTACACCAACTTAAATATTATAATTTGGCCATATCTCTAGTTAACATGGAATCTCCAACACTAATAACTATTCAACGTGTTGCCAATTCCATGTTTCATGAATGTAGCTAACAATTGAGGTTGTTTGTCACTTTACCTGTGATGCTACCTCATTTGTCTTCCTCATGTATCTTTAGATTGTTTATGTCTTTACTAAGACCTTGTCTCAATCTCACCATGAATTTCTGGTTGGCAACTTGATGCTTCAAGATTTACGTACATCAGTTTGAGGGGGATGCCAACGGGATTAGCTAAATCCTTGATTTATTTCTTCCTTATTCTTCCACTATAATTTATATACTGTATTGTTTGCTGATTTTCTTGCTGTCTTATCTCATTAATTGACAACTTTGAATAGCTGTAAATTAGTCATGAGTTAAACTAAGTTTCCTTGTATAGCTATTGGCAAACTTTCCTTGTATAAAGATAAAGATTCTTATTAAATGTGATTATATCGATGGTAAGAGGCATTCAGTCCAATTTGATATTCATGATGGTTTATTTTTGTGACTAATTGTTGTTTCAGACATTTCATAGACTAACTATTGAGACTTCATTGATCTTGTTTTTGTTTTCTTTTCAGTTCACTATCGGTCTTTGCATTGCATCCATTGTACCTAAGAGTACAGGCTCTTTCCAATAACATACCGGAGGAGATCAAGGTTATGTTTAGGAATTTTATTCTCTATTAAGTAGCAATGGTAACAGTTTCAAAATGCTGATATTTGAAATGCTTTGGGGCTCCTTTAAACAGAAAGAGATTGAAAAGGCCAAGCAGCAATTAGATCGGAAGGTAATGCCATCAAATCTGTATAAATGAGGATTGTCTTATTTATGAAATGCATCGTTGAAAGGCTGTTACAAAGTCTAAATAATTTGTCTTTTTAGTCACTCCTTGTGTTTTAAATAAATATCAGTTCGGAGCAAACACCACTATATCCTGATTATTGACATAATTGTGGTTAATATTTTGTCGGTACAGGATGTTGATTATGAAGCTACAATGGCCACTAAACTCTCAATTGCTAAGAAAGTTTTTGCTCAAGAGAAAGATTTGATACTCAATTCAAGTTCTTTCCAGGAGTTCTTTTCTGAGAATGAGGTATTACTACTGCACTGGGTTCCTGTTTAGTATGCTGGCAAAATATGCTATATATGTTTTATCTATTTGTATCTTGTACATTTTTTCTTTCTCTTCTATAGTAAACCTTCCATGATCAATTATTTCTTGCAGAAACTACAAAAAGACAGCCCTTTTACCTTTTTCTCACTAGGCAGGGTTAATTTCATGAATTAAACAACATCATAATATAAAAATCACATCATATCTATAGAAAAACCATTAATCTATGACTTTTTGGTGGGTAGTTTTTTTGGATCTCCCTCTGTTTCTAGTGATAGAGGCCAACCTTCCATCGGACTCAGCTTTTATCTTGATGTTAACAGGGTTGGTTGAAACCCTATGCTGCTTTCTGTTTCCTGCGGGACTTCTTTGAAACATCAGAACGTAGTCAATGGGGTCGTTTTGCTCATTATTCAGACGATAAGGTATATGCCTTAGTGTAATTTTTATTCTCTTTTCTTTTTACACGGTTATATTTGAGGTTTTATGTTTCCTTTTGTTTACAGCTAGAAAAGCTTGTATCCAAGGACAGCCTGCACTATGAGATAATTTGCTTCCACTACTATGTTCAATATCATCTACATTTACAAGTAAATTAAATTGAACCATATCCTCTGTAAGTTCATGACAATCAAATCACAAACAAATAATATCTTACCATTTACTTCTCATTCTGACTACAGTTATCAGAAGCCGCAGAGTATGCGAGAAAGAAGGGAGTGATATTAAAGGGAGACCTTCCTATTGGAGTTGACAAAAACAGTGTGGACACCTGGGTTTATCCAAATTTGTTCCGAATGAACACTTCCACCGGAGCACCACCAGATTATTTTGATAAAAATGGCCAGAATTGGGGTTTCCCTACTTATAATTGGGAAGAAATGTCAAAGGACAACTATGGCTGGTGGCGAGCTCGATTGACACAGGTTTTGGTTTTGAATTCTTCATCTTATCCTGAAGTGGATAATGTCTTCCAAATTTAAATATATAGGCTAAAAATATTCTTTTCTTAAAATCCATGCCAGATGGCAAAATATTTTACGGCCTACAGAATTGATCACATATTGGGATTCTTCCGTATATGGGAACTTCCAGATCATGCTATGACAGGTCTAGTTGGAAAATTCCGGCCATCTATACCTCTTAGTCAGGTATCCTCATGTTCTCTTCAATTTGAAGGGCACTTGATGCCATGAATGTGTGCTGAACTGCTTTAACTTGCATAAGAAACTTCTTTTTCTTGCTCTGCTTTTAGTCAATTTATAGTTCATGCCTTATCTGTTGTAGGAAGAACTTGAAAGAGAAGGGATATGGGACTTTAATCGCTTGAGTCGCCCATATATTAAGCGGGAACTGTTAGAGGTTAGTAGTCTACCTATGTAGGCTATTACAACTGCATTTTTATGTAATAAATTTATCTCCAGGCTGGATTTCTGTAATGTGTTGCAGTCTTGTAAATGTGTTTCTCAAGGTAAGCTATACTATTTCATATTCATTGTTGTTCAGGAAAAATTTGGAGCTGCTTGGACATTTGTTGCAACAACTTTTCTCAATGAATTTGACAAGAACTTCTATGAGGTGATAATCCTTTTGTGTATAGTTTTCTGTATAGTAGTCATTGATTTCTGTTTGATCATACACTTCCACATAGCACATGCCTTTAGATTTGATCATAAATTTACATGAATGGACTTTGCTTTAGTTAGCAGATTTGTTTGCAAAAGATCTTTCCACTGAACGATTTTATGATGTCAATGCAAGTTGGGAATGATAGATAAGTAGGATATTAAGTTTGTTGTTAGAAGCTGTTAACATATTCTAGAGATTTCTTGGTAATCTTTACTTTAGGCTTAGAGCTCTCTCTCTATATATAGAGGTGGATGTTCTGATCACATTAATAAATTGAATACAGTTTTTTCTTATTCATATTAATCTTTGTCAAGTTAATATATAAGTTGATTAAGCTTTATGAGCCAAGCAACATGTCTTTAGTGAAATGACCTAAATGGCCTGAAAATCCACTATAACATTCCCAGTATTCAATTCATTTTTATCAAACACCCCAATCACATCATCGATGGGTTTTGTAAAGTTATCAGCGTTTGTTAAACAGACTGAAATCACTGGTTTAGTATTGGCAGAGAGGACATTTTGGTGTACGTCTTGGAATATACTAGGAAGACAACTTCTAAAGAGTGCTACTGCTATGTATCTATCCTTATTGCATTAGAGATTAAATACTTTTGAAATGAAATCCACAATTTGCATAAAATTCGGTTTTAGAAATCCAGCGGGTAGTATATCTTCTTCACAAAACATAAACTGTTTGATGTTCTTTATTGAAGTATTGGTAAATGGAGATTTTTTTTTTCGTGATAGAACAATATAGGTTGCATGGTTACTTATTTGTTAAGCAAGAGTGTGCGGACATTCAAGATTGAAGTTATTTCTGTACCTATGGGCAAACCTCTTGCTATATTTTTGTAAAATAATGTAGTCAATGTAATATGTAGGATTCGTTGGCACCAATCTGGGGGGTTTATAGATTTTGTCATGTATGATGTGATAACATATAATGTCCAGATTTGTTGGTTAATTCTAAATATGCCATTCAATGATTAAATTTTCTGTCAACTATTTTTCAACCATTCTATGTTTTATCCGAGTGTTGAAGTGTCTTGTTCAATAATTGCTTTTATTTTCAATAAATGGATTTAGTTCAAGGAGGATAGCAACACAGAGAAAAAAATTGCTTCCAAACTGAAAACTTGTGCAGAAAGTTCTGTATTGTTGGAGAGTGAAGACAACCTACGGCGCAATCTCTTTGATCTTTCACAGGTAGCTTCATCAAATTTGCTTCCTTGTTCAAATTCCACTTCTGTCCGTGTTTACATTTACTAGGAAATATAAAACTAATTAAGATTTATTTTCATTTTGACTTACAGACTTGTTAAGAGTTTTACTCTATTCAGTAAACCATATGGTTCTGTTGTTTTTAACCTACTATTTCACTGAACTGAAAGCAAAACCTTAGTTACTGCAATGATAATGATGTGCCACTTCCTTATTAATTAATTAGTAGCATAAAATATTTTACATTGATGATAAATTAATTTTTACATTCTTCAATCTTAAATTTGTTTTTTTAATATCTTTTGAATATTTATTCTGTCTTGTTATCTGTGTTCTTTTTGGTATTGCAAGTGCTACATTATGTTCTACGCTATTGGCTTGCAGAATATAGTTTTAATCCGTGATCCAGAGAATCCAAGAAAATTTTATCCTCGTTTCAACCTTGAAGATACCTCAAGTTTCCAGGATTTGGATGATCACAGGTACCTTAATAATCCGTGACTTGTGGTGCTGTCCACTAGGATCGTTCCTACAATATGCTGAAAACTGTTCTTCATCTAATACAATTACTTTTTCCATATTCTTCATGAAAATATCTACTCACTAGATCTCTTATTGCTTGTCATATAATACAGCAAGAATGTTCTTAAAAGATTATACAATGACTACTATTTCTGTCGTCAAGAGAATCTTTGGAGGCAAAATGCATTGAAGACCCTTCCTGTACTTCTAAATTCATCAGACATGCTGGCCTGTGGGGAAGATTTGGGCCTCATTCCATCTTGTGTCCATCCTGTATGCCCTTTATGTTTTCCTCAAGCTCTCTTAATCAAGAAAATCAATCTTTATTTTACTTGCAATTCACACATTATGACTTATCCCAAAGATCTTGAGAAAATTTTATTTTTATTTTGGGCACATTTAAAGGACCTGTCTTCAAATTTGTAATGCAGGTTATGCAAGAACTGGGATTAGTTGGGTTGCGCATTCAGCGTATGCCCAATGAACCTGATCTGGAATTTGGTATTCCTTCTCAGTACAGCTACATGACGGTACACCAAATTAGCTATTCTACCAATTAGATATTCGGGGTTTCCTTGTTATGATATGCTAAATCTAAATTCATCTTTATAGAGAACTAAATTTTTTCAATTTAGAGTGCTTTTACAATTGGGTGACTTGCGGCAATGTGCAGGTATGTGCCCCATCATGCCATGATTGTTCTACCATGCGTGCTTGGTGGGAAGAAGATGAAGATAGAAGACTCCGGTTTTTCAAGAATGTGATGGAGTCCGATGAACTGCCGCCAGATCAATGTATTCCAGAAGTTGCACATTTTATTATAAGGCAACATTTTGAAGCTCCATCAATGTGGGCAATCTTCCCTCTTCAGGTATTCTCACAGTCATGTTGATATAAAAGGGTGAAAGCAAACTTTGATTTTATGGCTATCTGGACCAATTCCATTTTTGAAATTCATGCCCTTAATCTGGTGATGCATGTGAGCAGGACTTGTTAGCATTAAAAGAAGAATATACAACACGCCCTGCAACAGAGGAGACAATCAATGACCCTACAAATCCAAAGCACTATTGGAGATACCGTAAGTCCTAAGCTTTGTCCTCAGTTAACTCTGCTAGAGAATCTGTGATTATTGAAGTGCCTTTTGTAACATTATGATCGAAGTGTGTGCTTTGGATTGTTGTCAGGTGTGCATGTGAGTTTGGAATCATTGATTAAGGATATTGACCTTCAAACCACCATCAAAGATCTTGTACGTTGGAGTGGAAGATCACTCCCTAAGGAACAAGCTTCAGGAATAGATGCCAGCCTACTGGCAGCATTGTCAGTAGCAGAAGCTGTTACTGTGTTGCAAGTAGCAGAAGCTGTTTCTGAGAAACAGAAGTTTTCTGGTACCACGGAAAAGCATGTTCTTGTCAAATAAAAATTGTGGATGATGAGGTTCACCATGCTAGCCCTACAAATCATGTCCCATAACCTGCTACGATGGAGTTAGTAATAATGATCATATGTGTAATCATTTTCATCTGTTCCTGTTATGTTTCTTGATCAATAATGCAAATAAATCTCGAAGCATGTATTGTTCTGTCTAAGTTTTAGCTATTAAGAGAAATGTTAGAAATACATTGTCTTATCAAGCGTAGAAATACCCTCATTTTATAACTAAACCAACTTAAAATTGTATTATAACGTATGTGAGAGGGAACTACTAACTATATGCCACATTATCTATCATAAACTGTTACTAACGTCCCATTAATCGAGAAACTAACGTCCAAACAAAAAAAAATTAAGAAACTATTTGCATGAAATTGGTTTTTAAAGAACCTATTAACACGTACACTAGGACTTCAAGAATCAATTTAAATATTTACTTTAATGCATCCTTTACGTAGGCAACATTAACGTAGTCAACTGTAAATAAGAAAAGAAAAACATTATTATACTTATACTCATTTATATATTAGAAATTCATTTTATCTTAATCAATGTCAGATCTCCACCGGAAGAAAGTGTATACAAGAGTGTGAAGAATAAATGGAATCTTGTAATAGTATAGATACAAATATTTCTCTTCTTCACTATTTTACTTCAACCATAACAAAGAACATTGAATCTATTTAATAAGACAAAGATTGAACATTATGTCATGTTGAAAGCCTCTTCTCTTAACGTGAATTTGATTTAATAATCTAAAAACCTAAATTATAAAATGTAACTTTTTTTATTTATATACTTTTTGAAATTTCTTATTAAATTATTTATCTCTTTTAATTTTTCTATTTTATCTTTTTTTTATTTAATTATATTACTTTTTATACTTTATTTATTTTAAAATATATAATATTATTAATTCAATAATAAAAATATATACTTTACATAAAAATATATTTATTTATTTTTAAACTTAAATTGTAACATAATATAAACTTCAATACGTTTATAGTCCTTATATATAGAATAAAAAAATTTAATTTTGATTTTGAAAAAAGAAATTCAATCCTGAAAAATTTGAAATCATTGTTTAGTCATTACAAAATGAGTAGATTTCGATTTTAGGATTTGGAAAAAAATTTTATTGATATTCATCTCTATAAAGTTTGGAATCACAATTTTTAGTTTTAAACATTCATTTAAAATAAATAAAAAAAATAATATTTAAGTTATAAATTTCAAATTTTTTCAAAAGTGTTATACGTTACCTTAAAATCAAAACTAGTTTATTTTTCAGAACTAAAAATATTTAGCCTACAATGTAAGTCTACAAAATATTAAAAACTGACTTAACTAATTTTGATAGGTTTCGATACCTATCAATTTTGTTTTGTTTTCATTCCGTTTAATTTTTGTATTTGTGTTATGTTGACATCATTACAGAAGTATGCATTAGCATTTGGTGTTATTATAATACTAAGTCATGATATGATCCTCCGACACAGATTCAATGTTTTTTTTTATTGTCTGAAATTAAACAACTCCAATTTCGCATAAAAATGAAGGTTGATGTTGGTGAGAATCTGACTGTGAGGCGGTTTTTTGAGCGCAACAAATAAAGAACAAATAGCAGGGAGAAACAAGAAACCTGCGATGCAGAGAAGCTTTTAACGGCCACAAACCAATAAAAGCAAAATGCCACCATGAAAGGTAACAACCTGACCACAACCTATTTTTCGGTTGACGTCATGTGTCACGTCGTGAAAAGGCCACGCAGGAAGCAAGAAGCGGTTACAGTTTAAGGTTGTTAGTTAAATACTAAATTAACAGGTTTGGTATAACATAAAAAATAGTATAGTATTTGTGTGGGAAAAAGATGCCAAGTGTCGATGTGGGAGTGGAGAAACAAAAATAGCGACGCTGGAGAAGGAAAAAGAGGAGAACGAAGTTAAAAAGAGGAAAAGGTTGAAAAGGCGAGAGAAGGGGTTCGTGCTTAGAGGCGGGGAATATTAACGTCAGGAGTGGGAGTGGGAGTGGGAGTGAAAGTGGAGTTTTATTTCGATATTACTCCGGCGACGGTTTGATTCTCTCGCCCTCCCGTTGCTTCTCGTTTCCCTGAATACCTTCACAGTGTTCAGGGTATAAATTATAATCTCCTGATGATTGTGATATGTGATTTTGGATTTATTAAATTATGGTTTCAAAAATGGTGGCATTTGTCGTGTTCAATTTTGTTTGTGTTATGACATGATGCGATATGTAGTGTTGGTCGTTTTCGTTTGAGGGTTGTTGTTTACGTTTTTGTGGTTGGGAAATTTGCAGGTTATTAGGGATTCAAGAAAAAAATGTGCAGGGTTAGCCAGGTTTTCTGCTAGTATGTTATCGAGAGTTTAAGCGATGACTTCAGCATTTGAAAATTTTCCCATAAATTAAGCCAATACACGGTAAGAAATTGGTTTTGATTGATGAATAAATTGTTGATTGGAAAGAGGGGAATGATAAGTTTGATTGTTGTTTGTGATGAAGGCATCGTGTTGAGAAAAGTAGTTTGAGGATGTTTTGGTGAGAAGAAGTGTCCCTTGGAATGCAGTCGAGCAGCCATTCTCAAAATCTGAATGAGATTTATCAAAATGGCTGTGACGATAGACAGACATGGGGGGTTTGGGCCATTCAGCCGATCCCAGAGATGCAAACTCCAATCATACGGTCACCTTGATCCTCACGTTGTTGAACATAGCCAAACTGGTGGTACTTTTTCACACTCCATTGAACTAGCATTTCAAGCCGATAATATTCACCGCAGTTTCTCCACTCCATGCCTCCCCCTAACCACACTGGTAGGGGAAGACCTCACTTGTCACCCTCCAAGGATCGAGATTGTTCGTGGAAGTGGAGCTCCAGTACATGCTCTAGTTGTTGAGGTTGCCATAGCTTTGGCCTCAGGTATCAAACCAATACCCATCCCAAGTGGCCTAGGTGGTGCCTATGCTTTCTGCAACCAAAATGGCACCAACATCGCTGTTGCAAAGCCGGTAGATGAAGAGCCTTTCGCCTTCAACAACCCCAAAGGCTTAGGGGGTCAAATGCTGGGCCAACCTGGCCTCAAGAAATCTATTCGCATTGGTGAAACTGGTATCCGAGAGTTAGCTGCTTATCTTCTTGATCATGGAGGCCTTGCTGCTGTGCCTCCTACAGCTTTAGTCAAATTTTCTAATGCTGCATTCTTTGTCACTTCCAATGCAGCATCTGCTCCTCCAATGCCTAAAGTTGCCTCTCTCCAACGCTTTGTTGGTCACGGTTTTGATGCAGGAGAGTTGGGTCCTTCTTTCTTCTCGGTTTCTTCTGTCCACAACATTGGGATCCTTGACATTAGGATCATGAACCTTGATAGACATGCAGGGAATATGCTTGTGGCCAAGCATGACTCTTCTAATAATAATAATAATAATAATAACAACAACAATACTTCCTATGGTGCTACGGTTGCTGACCTTGTTCCCATCGACCACGGCTTTTGCCTCCCTGAGTGGCTCGACGATCCATATTTCGAGTGGCTACATTGGCCACAAGCCTCTATTCCTTTCTCTGACTTCGAACTTGACTACATTTCCAAACTTGATCCCTTCAAAGATGCAGAGCTTTTGAGAACCGGCGTTCCTTTACTGAGGGAATCCGCAGTGCGTGTTCTTATTGTTTCCACCGTTTTGTTGAAGCAAGCTGCTGCTGCTGGCCTTTGCCTTGCTGAAATAGGCCAAATGATGACCAGGAAATTTCGTGGAGGTCAAGAGTTACCCAGTGAAATGGAAAACATTTGCTTAAAAGTCAAGAGTAGCATCCACACCAAAAACCGCACCGAACAAGGCTCTAAATGTGAAGGTCCTGAAATTTCCTTCGGAGACCTCAACCTAGTCGAATGGGAAGCGTTTTTGGAGGTTTTCGGTGAGCTTTTGCGCACTGTTTTTGAGGACAAGAAGTGCAACAGGAAAAAGTTGGAACATCTTGGAAGTTTCTGAATTTTAGGAGGATAGGTTGCCAAAGCGAGACACCAAGTACTGTCGCTTGTAGTTGTACATTAACACCATTCATAGTGTAGGTTTCAACTCATCCCCATTCTGCAACTTTCTTTTTCTTTTTTCCTTCAAACCATATATATTTACCCTTTGTCAAGTAGACCTGTATCCTATATTTCACCTGTGATTATGTAATTAATTACCTTTGTATTTTTTTTTTTCCTCATTCAAAATGTAATCCAAGCATTCCTTATATTGGTCCTTCCCAATATAATGTAATGTTGCTTGTGTAACTATTGCGCCCTTCAGTTTTATAAGTTAAAAAACTAAAAAAATATAATTCAAATATTAATATTTTTATTATTAGGTGTTTTCTTAAGGGTGTCACACTGTCATTCTCTTCATTTCAGTAGTGCATCATGCATTCTCTTAGCTGCTTAAACTTTGATCTCAGTTATACTTTCATAGACAGAAAATGGAAACAGTGGCAGAAGGCAATTTTGTGAATGCAACAGAGTGGAAGGGAAAGAAAAGAAAAGAAAAATCAAATCTCAGCAACCACACGTTTGTACAAGTGTGAGGGGAGTCTGGGAGAAGCCACACCTTTCAGTGGTGTCCTCATGTATGTGACCAACCCAGGATTCTCACCCATGTCAATCTCTTCAGGCTTCACTCCCTCCGGTGGACTCCAACTGAAATGGTGCAAAAGGTGGCCCAACATGGAAGTCACCAAGTTGATTCCAAGTTGGGCGCCGGGGCAGACCCGACGACCCGCCCCGAACGGAAGTAGTCTAAAGTCATGCCCTTTCATGTCCACATCCTCCTCAAGAAACCTCTCGGGTCGGAACTCCAACGGCTCCTTCCACACGGCCGGGTCACGGGCCACGGCCCACACATTCACATGCACGTTGGAGCCTTTGGGGATGTCATACCCTCCAACTTTGACATTGGCGTTGGCCCTGTGTGGAAGCATGAGTGGGGTTGGTGGGTGGAGCCTCATCGCCTCCTTCGCCACGCATTGTAGGTATGGCAGGCTTAAGAAGTCTGCTTCAGTCATCACTCTTTCAAGCCCAATCACTCTGTCCAGCTCCTCTTGGGCCTTCTGCTGGACTCTCGGGTTTCTTATTAACTCCGCCATGGCCCATTCTACAGAAATTGCAGAGGTATCCGTCCCTGCCGTGATCATGTCCTGCGAAATTAAGAAAAATTGTTGTTGACACTTTTGAAAGTGGGTGTTTAGAAGGAATAGATAAAATTGAAAGAGTGTTCGAAAGTGGTGTACCCAGAGGAGGCCAATGATGGTGTCTTCACCGAGGTCATATTTGTCTTGCAACGTGAGCAGGGCATCGACAAAATGTTGCTTGGCCCCACCGGATTTCTTGCGTGCTTCGGTGTGCTCTTCCATGATGGCTCTGGTGAGTCTGTCGCGGCGTGCTCCGTGCTTGGCGAAAGCCTCTTCTTCCAGAGGGAACATCCAGCGCAGCCATGGGATGTGCTCTGCCATGGCCAGAGATGCTCCTAGCTTTAACCCATTCTCCACAACGCCCTTGAATTCCACTCCTTGTTCCTCTAATACACCTTCTGAGTTCACAAATCTTTTCCCGAATGCCAATCTCGTGATGTTGTTGAATGCCACTTCCCCCAAGAACTTCCTCACCAATATTCCCTTCCCCAAATTCTCTGCATAACAAAAACCATTCATTTTACTTTCTACCAAAAGGTATCACAGTTATTCGCACTGTTTGGGTGGGAAAAATTAGGGTTCCTTCCAACACACACAATAATCAACTCTCATATTGCAACCACCCTACCAAACCATTAATTATTAGGTTTTGATCCTTATAAAACTTAATTATGTATTTCTTTTTTAGTTTTTTCAAAATTATAAAATTTTAATCTATTATTAATGTGTTGACATATTAAAAAAGTGGTTCAAAACTAAAGCATGACATGACACAACTTGAAAGTGGCTGAATTTGTTGAACTAACGCTGTCCGTAGATACATGTGGACCTAAATTGTTAAGGAAGGCACCTTTTTTCTTTGCACACGAAATAGGTTCACCTCACCAACCGCATGTAATCGTAACCATAATTCATTGCATCGCATTTACGCCTTCACCTAATTAGTTGATTGATTGTTACTAATATCCTAACAGACACATATAATCACAATACCAATCACTCATTGTGTCTAAAAGTTATATATTTGTAGTTTAAGATGAAAGGAAACTATGTTTATTATGAAAGTCATTTACTAAGCATTTAGAGGGTTGTGTTTTTTTTTTTTCCCGTTTGCCATTATAGTCTATTTCCTTTTCTTTCGCCTCACCCAAAAGATTGTCTTGTATTTATGATTGAAAATAGTTCATTTGGGGTATTATCTAGTTGCTCAATGTCAATAAATAAATAAATATGAATCAATGGAAAAACGAAAACCACACGAGTCAAAGCCCAAATCTCGTGATTTAGTTGAGAAAATAGTTGTTCATCTATATTTGACTTATGAGTCATAATGATGTGGACATGTGAATCACACTAAAAGACCATCTGAATTAGAATTGTAATGTGTAATATTTACTTGTTATCCTATATATTTATGTTGTTGATTTAAAATAACTTAAACCTATATTTGTATCAAACATTATTTTAATAATCGTTACTTTTAATGAAGAAGTATAAATATAACGTAAAAATATCAATCTGTAAATGTGTTTCCAGCCAATTTTTCTTTCTAATTTATCTTTTAATAATTTTATGCAAGGTTGTGTTTCCACTAGAACAAGAAAACTAGCTTTGAATTTTTTTTGGTAATAAGTTACTCATTTAGTAAAGACAGAACGAAACTAACTACCGAACATGACAGAAAAACTAGAATGTAGACAACTCCGAAGAAGTTAATAACTCGCGAGCGTTAAGAAAAGGACAACAAATAAAAAATAAAAAAAAAGTATTCACATTGCCAACAACAGACAGTAAAGTGGATTTTCTTGCGTCAATTGAATTAATTTGTGAAATTTATTAAACAGGTAAACGAAATTGCACCTTTTTAAAAACAAAATTGACCTCTCGCGAGTTCATAGAGGTAATCAGAGTCAAACTCACTAACATCAGAACAACCCTACAAGGTTGTTGTTGGAAAACTGTGTAAGAGATCATGTGTATGATTTCATGAAGTTCTTTTGTTCTCTTGTTTTTTTTATTATTTCATTAAGTTTATCATTCAACCAACATTGCGAAAGCAGAAGAAGATTGTAACATTTGAGAAGGAGAAACGTACCAGTAGTGGTGCAGTGGTGGAAAATGGACTCAACCATGGCAGTGACCTCGTCTTCTCTAATGGGCCTGAGGGCCTCGAGACGTTTGGGGGAGAAGAGCTCTAGCGTGCAGACCTTCCTCACTTTCACATAGTGAGGTCCATAATCGGCCCAAATGAGATCCTTGCCGTCGCGGCTGAACTTCGCCGCCGAGCGGCTGCGATGGCGGTCAGCGAGGTGCTGGTCCTGCTCCTTCAGCACCTCCTTGGCCAGCTCGGAGTTCGAAACGATGACGTTCAGCGTGGAACCGAACCACACCGATATGATGGGCCCGTAGGACTGTGCCCACTCCGCAAAGCACCGGAACCGGACCGGCTTTATGTCGTAGAGGTTACCGACTACCGGCCAGGGCCGTGGACCCGGAGGCAGTTTGAACCTTAGCCTCTGGTACAGCGTGTAACCTACCCAGACGGTGATCAGTGATAAGGGTATAATCAGAAGAAGACCCATTTTGCAGAACAAAAGATGAAAAAGAAGAAAACGAAAATATTGTTTAATTGTGGAGCCTGTGCGGTTCCTGAAAGAGTAGAAGAAAGGTTGATCTTGATTTATATTCCATAACATAGACAGGGAGTTGGTGAAAATTGGATGTATGTGTAATGAAACGTTTCGTTTAATACATGCTAACACTAAGCATGCATAATGTTTTCAACTTTTTGTGTTTAATTTGAATTTATTTATTTATTTATTTATGTGAGCTATATAGTTACCGAAAATTATCACACCCACTATGCAAAGCTGTAAAGATATAGCTTTCTCAAAATTAGAATTAATTGGATGTGTCTAATAATGAGGTGGCCAGAACATGTCAATTCGTTTTGACTTTTGAAAAAAAAAAAAATATATATATATATATATATATATTATTTTTATTTTTTGGTTTATCTTAGGTAATGAAAGTTGGTATTTGGTGAAGCAATGTTGTGTAGAAGTTGTGGTGAGAAGATAATAGAAATAATTGAATGGGTTGATGTGAGGATGAGGATGTAGTGACGGTTGCAGTGAAGGTTTTGGGGATGTTGGGGTTGGTGAGGTGAGTGGCTTTTTTGTGATTTAAAATTGCAGGTATCTGAGTTGAAGCCTGAAAATGTTTGTTTATAGGTTAAAATAAAGAATGGTTTAATTTATGAAAAATTGTGCAGCATTAGATTGGAGTGTGCAGGTCTTGGGATTTGGATTGTGGAAGAATCAAAGGTTGGTGATGATGTAGACCCCTCCCTGCTGTGCAGTCCACAGAGAAGTGAGAAGTGGAAATTTTCAATTTGGAGTGGAATTGGTGGTTATATTTGAGTTTGAAGTTGGTGTAACCTCATATGTCATCTTTTTATCACATCATCATCAACATATATATTATAAAGCATGCCAATTTAGTTTTATAATTTTTTAAAGTTTAAAAAATAATATAATATGTAAATAACACGGATAACTTTTGATATTTCATGAAAGTATATCATCAATATCTCTGTTTTTTAAACATGTATTTAAAGGAGGTAGTGTAATGTACAAAAAGGTTAATGTTGTGTTGTTTAACAATTAAGAAAGGTTAACCTACTTTGTTACAAATACACTCATTCTTTTTTAAGGGGTTGGGTTGTACAAAAGATACACCTCTCCAGAAAAATACTATTAATTTATTCATACTCATACATCGATGTATCTAAGGATATACAAAGTACTGCATGAAAATTAAATAGCAAGACTGCAACAATGCTCAGAGGAAGTCACGTTTCTCTATGATGGTTATGAGGTTATGAAAATAACCTATGCAGCAAAGGTGGTTTGTACAAACTTAATTTGAAGTTAATTTCAATTTGAAGGTGGTCAATAATGTAACCTATGGTGGTTTATACATTTCTCTAAATTTGATTATATAAATTACTGTTTTATCGTAATATAATATTTTATTAAAAAAATAAATGTAAAGTAAATATTTTTAATGAGCAGTATCAAAATATATCCATATATAAATTATTTTGAATAAAATTGAAGCTTCATATACATATTATATTGGTTTTTTTTATATATAAAACATACATTTATGTACCTAAAAAGAAAAATCTAAATAGGTTATGTTAGAAATTATTGTCTTTACATGAAAATTTTATTAAAAAAAAGAAAAAAGAAAAGAAAAAGCATGGGAACAAATCAAATTCATGATATAATTACATTATACACTTAGGCAAAAATACATATCATGAAAAGAAACTAAGTATATATATCGATGAAAAATAGTAAATCAATGTAATTTCTAACAATTCTGATTAGTAATCAAATTCATCATGATATCACGAGATTTATCATTAGTTAAATCTCTCTTATATTCTAAAAAATCTTTAAAACTCATTATTATTTTTTAGAAGTCCTTAGTTTGGTAGCTTTAGTATTAACTTTCTTTAATCTACTCTTACTAAGTTTTCTTGTAGTTTGAACGGACTTATCATCCTTGTCAGTATTAGAATCATCCCTTTCATCAAATATGTTAGTCCATTTAGAAGTTAATTTCAATTCTTTTGCAAAACGAGACTTCTTAGAGGTCAAAGAATTAGAAACAATCTCAAAATTACTATGAAGTGAATCGAGATGTTGTAAACCCTGCAAATTATTGATAATATGAGTGGCATCTTCCAAAGAAAGCATATCAGCCAAGGAATCAGAATCCATTGGCACACTACCACCAGCAAAAATATATAAATTTTTAATAATAGAATATCCATACACAACACAAAAGTTATCATGATTTGGCTTAGGCTGTGACTGAGCAACAAACAATGCCACAAGAGTTGTAATAGGCTCCACCACAGACTCAATCATAAGCTCCACCACAACTGTTGGTCTCAAGTGAGTATTCACCAAAGTCCCTCATTAAGTGATATGAAGAAGATAATAACAAAAAAATACTATAAAAATAAAAAGTTATTTTTGGAATTGTCATCAAAAAGTCTCTTAGGTAGTTATGTATCATTAAAGATATGAAGAAGATAATAACAAAAAAATACTATAAAAATAAAGAATTGTTTTTGGAATTGTCATCAAAATGTCTCTTAGGTAGTTGTGTATCATTAAAGGGTTTACAGTTTTGTCCACCAAAAATTGTATAAAGACTAGCAATTTTTTTCCTGAAAAATTGCATAGTTTTGTCCATAAAAAATTGTATGAAAGTTTGTAATTTTTTTTTTCGAAAAATTTCACTTTAAGTGATAATAATTTATATTGAGTATTTGTGGATGTAGGCTTTGAGGTGCCTAATATATTTTTTCTCTTATTTGTGTGTGTGTGAGTGATTGCCAACGATAAATTTGTTGTATTTTTGCTCCAACTCTTTGTTCCTCGCCAGAAATAACATTGACATCTTGTTGTAACCTATAAAAAAAATCATAGTTATCAATATTTTTGACAAAAAAATACATAAGATTTAGAAACAACAATGGAATGGTTTTTTTATTTTTTTGAAAACTCATGTTAGGAATATATACTATAACATCTTACGTAATAATGATGGGATGATTGAGTGTGAATTTTATTATATTTTTCTTTGTTTTTAAAATAAAAAATCATACATTTCTTGATCTTGTTCTCATCGAGTACATGTTTTTTTCTTATTCTTATTTTCATTGAATAACAAATATACGAATTTGGATTCTTTACTAGTTTTTTGTGTGTTGTTTCTCTAATGTACTTTCATAATACACTGATTACCACTAATTTCAACATTTTAAAATATATTAAAAAGATATTTAAAATACCAGTACAGTATATTTTTAATGCCCAGCAAAGGACGACACCAAAAAAATCAGTAGAGAATGTGGACTCCAAATATACTTGTACTTGTTACATCAATTGTCGTAAACATTACATAAATAATTTTTTTATTAAAATTTAAATTCATAATAAACAAATCAAGAATTTAATGTAAAAAAGGAAAAAAATTGTTTTCTTCAATGTCAAGTTTTGAGGAAAACATTTATAATTGTACAAATCTTAAAATAGAATATCAAATAACAATGGCATAAATGTTATGTATAATTAAAATTTCATAACAACTATAACATCTTTTTATTTTCATAAATGTTGAGACGGAAAGTATCTCAAGAATTTGAGTGAACTTAGTAGATGTTCAATAAGTTAAACCATTAAGAGGAAAATGAAAAATTATGTATGCTTTTCGATTAAACTAAGAACAAAAAAAAAGTTGTTTAGTTACTTGATAAATTAAACACTTATCTTATTAACACTCAAAATTTAGCTTCAAACATTCTCTTAAGTAATAAAAAATAAACATCACATACAAATATAAAACAATAGAAGAATTAGTCAAATGTATACCTTAAAAACTCTTCATATGAAATATCTCATTTGAACAAAACTAAAAAAAAAAATGTGTACTTGTGTTGGGAGAAAAAATACCTTAGAAATCAAATGTATCTTATGGATATTTGATGAGTCAAACGAATAAGAGAAAAAAAAGTATGTAGCAAATAAATAATTATTCAAATAAAAGAAAACAAAAACATTTTTTTAGGTGACTTGATAAATAAAGGCTCATATCCAATTCAAAATATATCTAGTATTATCTATACTTATATTGATTTTCATTAAAACTGAAATTCTATATGAAAATCAAATCAATAACCAAAGAGAAAGTTTATTTACTATCTGTAGATAAGACGTCGGAGAATAATCTATAAAACATACAAATGAGGAAACACAAACAAATCTTCAATTTCTTTGAGAAAAAATTAAAAACAAAAACAAAATAATTGAGTTATATTTGAAAAAAGAAGGAGGGATGTGGTTGCTTTGAAAACGAACAAATGGTGTGCTTCGTGACGAACATTTATGCTCCCACTTTCTTCTCTCCTACATTCAAAATCACATTGCCACTTTTTTTGTTCAAGTTATAAAATAATTGATCATGATCCATCTAATTGTAGACAGTTACACTCCAATGTAATTTCTAATGGGGAGAAAATAGTGAGTGTAAAAATACAACTTTATCATCTTAAGTTAGTTGGTGTCCATGATGAGAATAAGGGATCTATAAGTTATGTTTTAAAGCTTGTGGAGGCTATTGTTCAACCTGTTGTGAGCCTGTTTTAGAGCCTATTATGGAGCTTGTTGTAGAGTCCGTGGTAGAGCCTACAACGAAGTCAGTGGTGGAGCTTGTTGGGGAGCATGTGGAGGAGGATATTATGGTGCACTCTCTTGTGGTAGCTTTTGTTGCTCAGGTCACAACTTAAGCCAAATAATGATCATGTTTGTGTTGTGATTGAATATTCTATTGTTAAGAATCTAGTTGTTTCTACTTATGGTGTTGTTCAAGTGGATTTTGATTCATTGACTGGTATGCCTTCTTTGGAGGATGTCACTCCTATTGTCAATAGTTTGTAGGGTTTAGAACATCTTGATTCACCTTGTCGTAGTTTTGAGGAAGTTTCTATTCTTTGACCTATAAGGATGCTCGTTTTGTAGAAAATTTGAAATAGGCTTCTAAATAGGATAATATATTTCATGAGATGGATGATTCTAATACCAAAGATGATGATAAGCCAATTCAAACTATAAGAAAACCGAGTAGGGTTAGGTCAAAGAAGGTTAATACTAAATCTACCAAAGTAATGACTTCAAAAGGCAATAATGAGTTTTAAATGTTTTTTGGAATGTGAGAGAGTTAGCTAAGGATAAATCTTGACATATGTTGAGTTGTTAGGTGTTGCATGGGTTTACTATTTTCCATCTATGTATTTACTTAGTTTGTTTCATAATAGGTAATTTTTCCTATATATACATTGTAATTTTATCATAATTTTGTTGTGGTTCCCATATTTTTTTTGTTCCTTTTCTTTTTTTCACTTTTTTATTAACATTTTCATGTAATGACACTGACACCTAACATGAGCTAGCCTATTTAAAGAAATAACTATCTTAAACTATCCACTAGCCTCAAATGTTTTATTGCTTCTACTATAACATTTATTGCATATAAATGCTCTTTTCAATTTAGTTCCAACCTCCTTCTTGATTGTCCTTCTCTTGATGTCTTCTTACATCTATCAAATTCCCCAAAATCTCTTTTATCTTCATTTTGTTTCTTTTCTATGTATGACACATTTCTTAGTTAGTTTTAACATGCTGATATGTTTATTCGATTCACAATTCAATGCCTTCAACAATATATATTTTTTATTGTATATTTTTAATTTCAATTAACTAATTTATCTAAATTTTCAGAGTTATTTTAAAATGGATAGTAAGTTTTATGAATTTTTTTTAATATATCAAATAATATATAATATTTATAACATACAAATATTAAAATTATTTACATATAATAACATAAAAATATTTAAATTTATTTTACCATCAATGTTTTATCAAATACTTTTTCAGTGAGAAAGTCAAAATATTTTTAATGTAATTAATATATCTCATTTACTTATAAACACTACAAAAATAATTGTTTTTAGTGGGGATTTGACGTTTCTGGGGTTTTAACCCCCACTAATGGTTTTACCAGGGGTTTGAAATTCTTCCAAAAGAGCAAGCGTGACTAACGGATTACCGGGGGTTTTAAGCAACCCTTGGAAGTAGCGCAATTTACCGGGTGTTTCGAAAACCCCCATTAATGCTTAGGGTTCTGAAAACCCTCATTAATGATTGGGGTTCTGAAAACCCCCAATAATGCTTAGGGTTCTTAAAACCCCCAGTAATGCATGTGGTTCTAAAAACCCCTAGTAATGCATGAGGTTCCGAAAATCCTTGGTAATGTTTGGGGTTCCAAAAACCCTCGTTAATGCTTGGGGGTTCCAAAAACCCCCGTTAATTCCTCGAAAACCCTGTTAATACCAAAAAGTTATTAGTGCTCATAATGCTAAAGTTGTACTTTCCTGATAATTGATTTGTTTAGTTAATTATTTGAGTATGAAAAGAACTTTATTCTATGGAATTTCCTATTTGTTGCTTAACATTTTGGTATCAATCAATACAAATAAGCAAAAACTTCAAGGTCACTTCAAAATAAGCAATCAATACAAATATTCATTCAAATGGTACCAATACAAATATTCATTCAAATAGTACCAATAGTGGACTAGCAGTCATAATGCTCTTAATATAATAAGTGATGGAGAGGTAGCATTTGAATGATAGTGACATAATAAGCAGTGCACTATCTACCTACAATAAACCAAAATGTAAAAGGAAATTAGAGTTGTTCCCCATTAACATAATTAACCAAAAGTTTTCTAGAAGCATCTTTGTTGAAAAATTCCAAAAGTAAACGAAAAATATCATCTAATGCGGTGTTGGATGTTGATCATTTGTTTCTTCGTTAGGAACACTTCCTTGATCAGATACCTAACATATCAAAAATAATGATAAACACAAAATTCATCAAAATAGAGAAAATAACTCTTATTTTCTACTTTTGAAGAAAAAAAATGAAGCATTTTTGACAATCTTGGTTTACATAACATATTACTTTAAATATATTCAAACGTCAAATTTGATAAAAGTAATGCATCACGATCAAAACTAAAAAATTAACCTGATTTTGTAACTGAGCATTAGAAGGATAACTTGAAGATGTTTCATTATATGAATTACCCTTGGAGCCAAACACTTTAGATGGGCAAGGACCCAAACCCAAACCCCTAACACGTCCATAGTGTTCTTGGCTTCCGAAAGCAAAAGCTAAGGAATCAGTACTTGATATTTCTTTTGATACAGATGATGATGATGTTGATCCATATACTTGAATTTTTTCATACAAAGAACATAAGAAGAAACTAATTAAAATAACACAAAGTATGATTGACAATTATAGACTTTATTAGAATTGAACTTACATTGATTTCCCTTGCTTCATCACTCACAAAGGCTCCATTAGCATGTTTATGTGTTGTTATCCATACCTCTCCTCTACTAGCCTTGTGGCCACACTCTTTTTCCTATAAAATTAAAGAAAAAATATGACACATATATCCAAAAATTGAAACAAAAAGTTCACATCAAGATATGTAGTATTGTCACCATTTCATCTCTTTTTCTTGCAATGCTCTTAGATCCACATGTGTGAGCACTATAGAGTGTAATTTATTGTTATTGATATGAATTCATAAGTGATAACTACTTTAGTTTGGCTTTTCATCACAACAAATTGTTAAATAAGAGTATATATTAATCATATTAACACTACAAAAGTAAGATTAATTAAAGTTATCTTTAAAATACCTTATGATACAAAGTAAAGCAAGGAGAAACCTTTGTGTATTTATACAAGGTAAAGCAACAAAAAAATCTTATAGAAAAAGAAAAAAAAAAACTAATAAACTATGCTAATAGAAAAGAACTTTTTAGTAACATCATTTGACAAAACATGATTTTGACAATTATATTCTGCCAAGAAAATTAAAAACAATGTAAGCAATGCATTTTTAAATGGAGAACTTGTGAGTTAAGAAACTCATGAAAGCCACTTGAAAATTAATCCATTTCCTTTTCTTTCTGTTATAGTTTTTGTTGGGAATAGTCCAAGTGTGAGTCAAAGTCCCACATTGGATAGAAAAGACAAAGTTAAACATTATATAAGAATAAAGACCCATAACAACATTGCCTTAAGGTTTTGGGATTAAAGTAGTGTCAAAGGCCTTATATGTGTAAGACTAATGTTATATAACCATATGGAACCATAAGCTCTCAATAAACATGAATATAATCATAACTCATATGACTATAGTATATCATATATGAAAAAAAATAATATATATATAAGCCCATCAGTTTTTTTCTTCTCTATCTTTCCACTTATATAGTAAAACATTATATTTAACGTTGTACAACAAATTATGACAACTTGAACATATTTAAGTTACTATATTTTGAAGAGACATTTCAAACTTAAGCCCACCAACATAGGTTTTTCTTGAGGAATAAAAAAGGATATTTGATTTTAATGCTTTCATTCACCATTAATTTGAAGCCTGAATTCATGTGCAACTGTTATAATAAAAAAGGATATCCGAATTGAAGCCTATCATTCATTCATCAAACTCTTAAAATTGAAAGTGGCTAAAAAGGAAAAATAACCAAATGAGGATAAGCTTGGATTTTGATTTTTAGGTCGCTCTTGATTTGTTTTAAGATGTGTTTTTATTCCCTTTGTTTGATCTTAGAGTTTTCTTAATCTGTTTGCACGTAAATTGTCTTCTATGTTCTGTTAAATGGGATGGTTGATCATCTGATAGATAAACTATAACAGACATAATGATTACTGATTATGTTAATAACATGGCTATGAAATTTATATGCTTTAATTTCATTATTGCTTTTATTATATTATACAATGGTGGTTTGCCACATTCAGAAGGTGAAAGTAGGAATTGATCAAGCGATTCAGGACAGAGAATTCAAATAGGTATCTAATTAAAGTAATAAGGGTTGTTTAGATCAGAGGATGGAGGAGGATGAAAAATATAGTCTTCCATCATTGGGGGAGAGGCAAAATTGCAAGGAAGGAATTTTAGCCCTTTACATATTTTGAACCGAACAAGGGGTGAAATTCCTGATATAACAAATGTTTCTAAACTGAGTGATATTACTAGGTTTTGT
>Ga0099822_1001850_pt1 | contig 25471 bp, 12 predicted proteins | sample CowpeawhiteBW_FD_76839 | JGI IMG/M metagenome (GOLD analysis project Ga0099822, IMG submission 76839) | Root nodule microbial communities of legume samples collected from California USA - Cow pea white BW | ecosystem: Host-associated > Plants > Roots > Nodule | place: USA: California | collected... | reverse complement strand
AGAGCAGGAAGAGAAAAGATTGGAGAGAGAAAGGGAGAAGGTATATTTTTTCAACTACAGTAGCTGTTTATTTCTAGCTTTTTTTGCTTTGTACTCCTTACACTGCAGTGGACAGAAATTGCAAATAAGAAAAATATATGTAAATCAAATCACAATGTACACTTTCATTCTTTTTTGGTTGTATTTACTCTGGACCTTAATATTCTGTAATTTGGTTCAGGCTCAATGTTCTATCTCAGTCAAATTGAACACAAATTGCCCCTGCCTCCTCCTCGTCTTGTTCTTCCCATTCGAGAAGCCATTCACATGGAGCTTGAAAAACTTTTCTTAGATAAGGTTTTTTTGTTGCTACTGTTTTCAGTTTCCATTTTGAACCATTATTGTGTAATTGACTTAATTTGCTTGGCATCATTTTTGTTTCCTATAATCATGCCAGGTTATAGCAAACTTGGGCCTTTGCATCTCTGTCTATGATATCAGATCAATTGACGGTGGGTTTATCTTCCCAGGTGATGGGGCTCCAACCTATACGGTATGAATTCATGGATTTGTTTTGAACTTGTTGTCCTGCATTTGATGAGAGTTCAAAGTTTGAACGCAAACTTTTATGTTTACAAAGTCATCTTTGCTTCTCTTAAAGTTTAATCCTTAAATTTTGATTAATGGCCACAAAATTGTTGATATGCTATTGGGTTGTATTGGAACCTGCAAAACGATTGTACTTTCTTAGCACCCCTTATTTACTATTTATGGTGTATTTTAAGGTCATATTTAGATAGAATTTTCTGTAAGTATTTATAACAAAAAATATGTGGTAAAATGAGTTTAACTCCAGTAAGTTAAAGTCAACTTATGCACTTTGACTTATAAATAAGTTCTCATCTAATTGTCCAAAATTAATGTGCATAAATTGATTTTGAATTGTGGAAGAAGTTTGATTCATCATACTTTTTAGTTTTTTCTCCTATTGAAAAGTTTATCCAAACAGTGCCTAACTTAGCAACCTATGGCAGAAATGATTATATATTTAATTGTGTCTATGAAATAACTAAATTCCAATATTTCTGGCAGGTTGTATTCAATTTAATTATGTTTCGTCCATTTGTGGGGGAGATTATCACTGCAAAGCTTATTTCATCTGATTCTAATGGCTTACAATGTATGTCTCTGTTTTAGCTACTTGATTTTATTTTTTTCTGTTGAAATGCATGATTTAGTTCCTCAATAGTTCGCTGTTCTATGATGCATATTGCTGGGAGGAATCGCTTTTATGTCATACTTCTGTTTCATATATTTGTTACATTTTACTCACAGCACAATACTTTTAGATACCGATTAGAAAAGGGAATTGTTTAGTCAATATTGCCTGAAAATTTTTGTATTTTCTTCCTTTTATGTTTTGGTTTGTTGCGTTGGGCTTTCATCTTAGTTTCTCTTTCTCTTTTAATTTAAATCATGATATTAATATAATAATATTAATAAAAAAACAAATATAATAAACTATTTAAAGTGTAACATATAATATATAAACTAAATAATAATAATAATAATTAGACAAAAGATTAAATAAATAATAACAAATAATACAATAAATTAATTAATATTAATAATAAAATAATTTCAGAATGTCAGTCATCATGCTATTCTATTCATTAATTTTGGCTCAGCTGCTCCCTGCTCCTATCTAGGAACGATAACTATGAATTCAATTGAAGCTAAAAGTGTGTTCTAAAAGAATAATGTGACTTTTCTATGTAGTTGTTACCAAAGCTAGTTTTTGTATTTCTGTATCTGTAGTGTGACACTGAAAACAACCTTTTTTTTGCTTCATGAAACAAAACCATCCACTGTTTGCATTATCTGAAATATTAACTGATTGTCAAATATTGATTTATTCAAGATAGTCCTGCTTAATAATTCTGAATCTGTGGCTGGCAGTAAGTCTTGGATTCTTTGATGACATTTATGTCCCTGCACATCATATGCCCTACCCAAACCACTTTGTTGAGGATGAACAAGGGAAAAGGTGATGTTTCCACTCTCTAGTTTGACTTTTTGGATTATATTTGAACTGAATACAAGCAATCTTTTATTATTGTTGTTGTTGTTATAATTATTATTATTATTATTATTGGTTGAATATAGGGTATTTTCTAGCGAAGAGTCAACAACTAATTCTGTGAGGTACTGACATTAATTTTAGGGCCAACATCTTCCATCATCAGTAGTATTCTTTTCATCCTTTTATTATTTTTATGTAATGCATACCTCATTATGTATGATCAACATTATGCTTATCTGTTCTTACTGAAATTACATCAGGAAAGGAGTATGGTTTTGGGATTTTAACGAACAAGAATATCCTATTCAAGAAACTGACGTGGTTAGCATTCTTTGCCTCTTTTGTTAAACTATATGATTGGAAACAGGCCCGCAAAATAACCGGTACAAGTATATCGTCTGCATAAAGCCTCCAATAAATGAGGTTTCCAGATTTTAAAAGTCCACAAATTTGTACCAGCCTTTTATTAAAATTGTGTCTTTACTTTCAAATATTAGGGGGAAGAGGGGCTGAATTTTCATGATTAGTATAGAGGTCCACAAATTTTAAGACAGGTCTGACTGGAAAACAAATAAGCTAAAAATTTGTTACCGATATGGCAGATCAAATTCCGAGTTCAAAATGTGAGTTATCCACAAATTCCGGTTGAGCAACCAAAAGAATCAAAACCATTTGCACCTATGTTGGTTACTGTAAGTATTTTATTGATCATCAAACCATTCTTTGCCTATACTTTATTCATTACCTTGGTTCATGAATACTTAAAACCACATAAGATCGATGTGATGTATAGTCGAACTGTACTACCTTTCTAGTTTTAAGCATTCACAGATATACACGACAAAGGTTGGGCATATACAAATTGTTATGGGAAGAGATTGGCTGAAACCCTATTTAATAAGCAGTATTAAAACAAATAGTCATGCCTGACTAGTATTACACATTAATGGTATAGTGACCTATCATGATTTTTATTTTGTAGGGATCGTTGGATCATGATGGTCTGGGTCCTGTTTCTTGGTGGTGTGCAGAAGAGATTGAGGTTGATGATGAGTGAAGGTGAGTTCAAAAGGTGGTGAAATTTTGGTCTGAGTGAAGATGTTAATCCTAAGTCTTTTCTTCAGCCTATAAGATTAGGTTTAGAAGTTGGTTTGGTCTGATAGAAGTAGTTTGCTTATGCCCCTGAAGATTAGGTCTTGTTTAATTTCTTTGCTTTGTACATTGTTTAATTTAGTTCAATAGAATCATTGTTTGTCTTTGATTTCAGCGTCCTGAATTCCTACAATGCTGGAGGATGAAATGCAATTTATACATCTATTTTTGGGATCCATAATTAATGACTTGCATTAAATATTTCACAATTAGTTTAAGACTTATGACTGGGTATTTAATTAGGGATTTAAAGTAATGTTTTTATAAAGCTCATATTAGGTATCATTTATGAACTATGACATATGACATCTTAGCTAGATAGACATTCCAGAGTTCATTTATCATCTACCATCTCATGAAAAATATTGAAAGGAAAAAAATACAATATCATGGGAGGACCAAACCAAACTCATCATTTAAAAGAAATACAAAGAAAACTTCCTATAAAAAATTACACAAAAGGAAACATAGGGAGTTGATACCTATAATGAAAAAGAATCTAAACTGATAAAATCAGGGAGGTAAGTAAACCACTTAAACTCAAGCCTCCTATCAATGTAAACATTAGCTAGTTTATTAACACACTGATTCCCTTCATTTTCTCCATCTATCTCTGACAGAGCAAGGAACAATCATAGGAGAAGTAAAAGCTTGACACAACAAAGAAGAATCACATTTTAGCCAGACACGCCTATACCCAACACCCCAAGAAAGCTCAATGGCTAGAATGACTTCCGTGATTTCAGCATATAAGGAATTGTGAACACCCAAAAAGAAGTGTAGCTCCCATTATACTCACCACAGCTACCCCTAAAGATACCACCATAAGCCGCATACCCTTGGCAACCTTCAAAATAGAAAAGTGAGTCATATCATTATTCATGTAATTCTTATAAGCAGTACGTGACAGTCTGATGTTGCCTTTGATAGTGTGAATGACAGTGTCTAAACTTATACATTGTTGAAATCTAGCGTAGTTTCTCACCTTCCAAATCATCCACAAGGAATAAGTAGCAGCAGCTATACCAGAAAATTTCCTGCAGCCAATACTAAATGTATACAGCAATAGTACATTCAAAAAATAAGCGAGAAATGATTTCCTCTTGCTGTCTACACAAGAAACACACAGAACACAAATACAGTCCCCTAAGCTGGACATCGTTTTCAGGTGGTAACCTAAGATGAAGCAGCTTCCAAAGGACGTAAGATTTAGCCGGAGGGATGGTATCAGACCATATCAAATTCCCCCAATCACAAGAACCATGAGAAGTGGAAAAGAAACTCCTAGCCACCTTCTGACTGAGCATACCGGAATCATCCAAAATCCAATTAGGAATATTAAGAGCATCTGTGGCAACAATTTTCTGCAAAGCCTCCAAACCAGGAATACTGCATAAAGGAGAAAAGACCAACAAGAGCCACTCCAAACTTGAGAAACCTTAGCACAGAGTTGAAGTCTCTCTTCATAGGAAACACCAGAAAGCAAAGAAAACACCTCCTGGAATACCATTGGTCATTGCAAATATTTATCTGATTACCTTCACCTACAGTCCAATAAGTGTTTTCCAGAACAGTGTGATACCAATTATTAATACCAGGTCAAATCGAAGAGGATTTATATAAAGCAATTTTTGGGTATTTGGACTTTAAGAACCTTGATCTCATTAGAAAAATCCAAGGCATAGAGATATAAGCAAAATACAAGCCAACTGTAGAAGATAACCTTTATTCTCCACAATTGCTGCCCCCCTTCATATATGCTGGCAAGAGAGCTGATTCCAATTAACAATGACAAGACCATGCTTACTAACATCAGCAGTCCATATAAAATTTTAACCATTTATCCACCTCTTTTAGCAAGTTAGCTGGTCATTTATAAACTTGAAAACTATAGGAAAGAAAGCCAGTAATGACAGAGTTTACCAGCTGAATTCTGTCCATCATACTCAAAGTTTTCCCTTTTCAAGAGGTAAGCTTGAGCCTAACTTAATTAGCAAGAGGTTGAAGGAAGTGAGATTTAGGAGCCCCCACAAAAGTAGGCACCCATAAATAGTTAAAGGATAATGATACTTTAACCTACATTTTTTAACCCATTTTTAACCTACCACTTCTTATCACCCTTAGATCATCATATCACATCACTCCAAAAACTTAAAATAGATGATCTAAGGGTGATGAGAGTAGTGGGTTAAAAATGGGTCAAAAAAAGTGGGTTAAAATATCATTTTCCATAGTTAAATGGTATAAAACCTCTATTGCAGCCAAGAATACACTTAACTCCTATTAAAGGCAGAAGAATCATCAGCAAGAATGTAAAGACTCTTAGTGAAATTCATCATTGGCCTGAGGCTGAGAGTAGTTTCATGAGGTTAGTCAGGGTACTCTTATTAGCTCTGCAGAAAACAAAGATGTCATCAGCATAAAGAACATGAGAAGGAAAAGAAATTATTTTAGGACCAACCATAGGGCGCATGTTCTGAGAACTGATAAGTTGAGAAATCCCTCTACTCAAAACTTCTTCAGCAATACAAAACATAAGGGAGAGAGGGTCCCCTGACAAACCCCACTACTGCAAGAAAAGTGACCAACAAGATTATGATTAATCCTAATTGAAAGAAGAGCAGACTGATGAATCTGTATAATCCATGGGTTGAAATTTTGATGAAAACCAAACCGCTGAACCAGTGTCAAAGGTTTTCTTGATGTCAGTTTTATAACATACATCTTTCTTATCTCTTCACTAGAACGGCAACTGGTAGATAATTATTTTCATCTTCAATAATGAGCAGAAATCAGATTAAACATGGAATCATTGCGAAGGGGACTATGCTAGAAGCAGTATTTAAATCCTTGTAAAAAGATAAAACGTGACATTAAAGCAGTTTAAAAGATTTTATTTATGCTAAGAGTTATCATCCTATTCAGTCAAAACTTTTAAATAATTGGAAAAAAAAAACTTGGTTAATCAATTAGAATATTTATGATTTTTTAGGGAGGGCAACGAAATATGGGCAACGAAATATGTTTTTATTTAATTAGGATTTTTCGCATCTGTAAAAAGTTTGTCAGCATTAAATCTTATACAGGTATAGAATTTTTTATGAATATTAAGTTCATGACATTCTATAATGATGTACAAATAATGTACTTATCAAGTGATGTACAAGTATTACAATATTTTAAGTTGTAAATTTTTATTAGGGTATATATTTTAGTGAGGATATGAAGTATTTTATGATATAATATGTTAAATTGGATAGTAAATTTTAAAATAAATTGAAAATTTTAAATTGTATAATAGTAATTAGATTATTTAAAAATATATTTTTTTTAATTTTTACTTGAGAAAATGGATAATTGAAATTTTTTATAATTTTAGATTTAGATATTTTTTTGGTATTTGTTTTTCATTTCAATTTTGATTTGGTGTTCGTTGACTTGATTAATTTAAGTGCTATTTGGTTGTTTGGTGTAAACTAAGTTCATTTTATTAATTTTAATAATATTTTTTATTTAAATTCTTATGATTACTTTTATTGTGATGAACCACTGATACATTAGTTAGAATTTTTGAATAGGAAGACTATTTTTTATGGCTGTGAATTATATTTTCAAATTGACGTCTCGTGATTATTTCTTTATTTATTCTATGTAATTTTTTTTTATAATGTTATGTTTTTGTGAACAACTTATTAGGTTTTTTGTTCGAATGCTAAGGAAAGTTTTGGCCAATGTTTAAAATTATTATTTTTTCTAAATGCCAACTCATTTAAAAGTTGATGAATTTTTTTTATTCAGCATTAAAATAATTCTTAATAAATTTTTATTGGAAAATTACATTAATTAATATAGACAAAAAGTATCAATATTAATATTTTTAAATTATTAACAATTATTTAATATTAAATAATTTATTATATTTAATTGCAATTAAAATACATAATTTAATTTTTTTAATATATCTACTTTTCTTATTTAAAGAAAAATATTTAAAATTGATAGAGGGCTATTCCTATATTCTATACAATTCAAAAGATATTATGACAATGATAAGGAACAAGAGATTGGAATATCAAATTTATTTATGACTTTTGATGCTACAAGCAACTGCAAATTTAAAGGATATAAAGATAATGACATGAAGCACATTTGAAAGATAATTTTTAGGAAAATTAGTTTATGTTTTAGAACTTTAAGTTTTCCTTCAGAAATTAGTTATGTTTCTATGTTTGTGGGCTTTCTTTTATAAACTAGTTTGTTTTTAGGCTCGGACCTTTTATAAGGTTTTCAAATTTTTTTAAACTTATGTGCCTGTATATAAAGGGTACTAAAAATTGATGTAGACACTTTTGAGTCATATTATATGCATTTGTATTATTTGAGAGAGAATTCTAATGGTTATTGGATTAGAACTCTAATTCTTATCAAAGATTCACATCTTTGTGGCGAATCTTCCATTGATTTATCGATATGCTAGATTGTAGCGTCCTCCATTTATGTCTTATTATGCATTATTCTCTTATTTACTTTTGTTGTACCTCTTAGGATTCTGATTCATACGTGGTCGGGTTGTCCCGATGATCTAGACAAGCTCGACGACCCAAACAAGCCCGATGATCGAGACAAGCCTGATGATCCAGACTGACCCGAGGACCAGGACGGGCCTAACGCCTAGGACGGACCTGACGACCCAGACGGGCCCGATAAACCAAATAGAATCGACAATTCAAACAGACCCGACAATCCAAACAGAATCGACAATTCAAACGGACCCGATGATCTGGACGGACTGCACAACCCGAACGACCCAAATGGGCTTGTCGACCCAGACGGGCCCAACAACTCAAATGGTCTCTACAATCCAAATGGACCCGATGATTTGGACGGGCCCGGCGATCTGGACGGGCTCAAAGACCCGAACATGCTTGACGACCGAGACAAGTGCAACAACCTAGACTGACTCGACGACTAGGACGAGCCTTGACAACCAGAATGACTGCGACGACTTAGATGAGCCTAATGACCTGGATGGGTCCGTCGACCTCGATAGGCCTGCCGATTCAGACGGACCCAACGACCAAGACGGGTACAACAACCCGAACAGTCTCGCTAATCCAGATGGGTTTGACGACTCGGATGAGCCCAACGATTCAAACATAATCGACGATCTGAACGAGATTAACGACTAGGACGAGACCGATGACACGGACGAGTTAGACGACCACGATGGGCCTGAAGATTCAGACATGCCCGATGACCCAAACGGTTCTGACGATCCGAATGGGCCCGATGATCGAAATTGGCCCGTCTAGGTCCCCAGGCCTTTCTGATCTTTGGCATCATTCTTGTCGACGTGCTTGTTCGTGTTGTCAGGTCCATTCATGTCGTTGAGCCCGTCTCAGTCGTCGGTCCTATTCGGGTCATTAGGCTTATTCGGATTGTCAGGACAATTCAGGTTGTTTGGTCCGTTCGGATTGTTGGGACTGGCCAGGTGTTGGGTCCATTTGGAACATCGAGCACGTTTGGTTCGTTGAGACCATTCGGGTCGTCCCGCTCGTCCATGTCGTTAGGCCCGTCCGAGTCGTCAGGCCTGTTGGAGTTGTCAAGCACATCTAGGTCGTCTAGTTTGTCTTGGTTGTTTGGTCTGTTTGGGTCTTTAGGCTCGTCTTGGTCGTCGGGACCGTTTGGGTCTTCAGGTCCATTCAGTTCTTCGGTCCTATCAAGGTCGTTGGGCTGTTCAAATCGTCGTGCCATTCAGGTCAACGTGCCCGTCCAGGTCATGGGACCCATCTGGATGGTCTGGCACATCTGAGTCGTTAGGCCCGTTCGAGTCGTTGGACTCGTCTAAATCGTCCTAGTAGTCTGGTCAGTCCCGGTCGTTGGGCCCGTCCAGATCTTCGGGCATGTCTTGGTCGTTGGGCTCATCTTGGTTATCGGGTCTGTTTGGGTCTTTAGGTCCGTTGGGGTCGTCGGGCTTGTTCGGCTCGTCTATCCTGTCTACGTCCTCAGGCCTGTCTGGATGATTAGACTTGTTTGTGTCTTCAGACCCATTGGGATCGCTCAACTTGATCTTTAACTCTGACTTAATGTAGTAGTTTTAAAGGGCCTAACCCACCTTAGCTCTGACCCCAATAGAGATGGAGCTTTGGGGGTTGAGGCCTTTGTTTGGCCCCCTCATTTGGGAGCTCTAAAAGGGGACTTAATGAAGAGTGAGTCAGGACTGACCCATGGATTAGGAGTCAAATTGACACCTTTATCTCTCAATGATTTTTTTTGTTTGTTATAATAAATATATTTAATTTTTATTTAGATATATATTAGATTACACGAAACGATAATAAGTAAGATCATGCAATATTATATTACAATAATATATAAATTTGTCAAGTATACGTAACTTATATTAAAATTTAATACTTGAGTTGCATGGTGATTTTTAACCAGCTTTGAAATTGTTAGGTTCAAAGATTACAAAAACAACAACAAAAAATTTGAAATAAATCGCACAGAACTGGTAATAGAAGTATGTATATACAATGGACCAACCTATACAACGAGTTTAGTTCAGTGAAACAGTAAAATCAGTAAACTAATTAAAACACAGCAATCCCCAACAAATATGGAGATGTTCGATGTGGATATTTTATTTTGTTTTTAATCTCTTGTTTTTATTTTCACTTAAAAAGCAAAGGGTGAAATATAAAACAAGAAGAAAGATTAAATTTATTCCATGAATGTATGTTCGATGAGAAGAGAGCCTTTTTATTGATGGTAATTCCAAATACGGTAGTTTTGATAATTTTTTAGAAATATTTATGTATAATATTTGATTATTGTTTTTGATACATTTTTAAATGACTTGTAATTATTTAATCTTTATCTTCAATATTATCAATGAAAAGATATTATAATTTTGAATTCATGGTTTAAACTAGAAGTAAATATGAAAAGATACCCAAGACTGAAACGCATAAATTTAAAACTAATTGTCGATTAAAAGATGAAAAGAATATATTAAATTTACTTTTTAATAAAAGAATTATCCTTCTTCCAACAATTTTTGTAATTTTATATTGGAAAATGATAGTTACATTTTTTTTTACAATCTTTGACCAAATATCTATTTAGGTAAGAAATATACTATTTTATTATTTTATTTTGCTTAAAAAATAAAAAAATTAATCTATTTTAATTTTATTTGTGAAAATTTTATCAAATTTATTATATATATATATATATATATATATATATATATATATAAAATGATTTTCCTTTTATATTCTTTTATGATATACGAATATATGATACATATTTCAAATATAATACAACTATTGTAAAAATAATAAAATACGTAATATATAAATATTAAATATAAATATTAAAAAATTAAAATAATTCTTGAAAATATAATATCTGTCTCGATATATAATATTTAACATCTTCATCTCTACGACAAATTTATTTTTTTTAAATGAAGATTAAAAATATATCACACTATAAATTATCTATCATTAATTCAAAATACAATAATGCATTACAAAATTATGATATGGTTTTATTATCCACTATAACTTTGAGTATTTTTCTAATAAATTCTAAAATTATTTCATCTCTTATCTCTTATATAAATAAACTAATAAAATCTTTCCAAACATCTTCAATTCTGACTACATAAACAGTTAAATCCAAAAAATATTTTTTAAAAAATCGTATAAGATGCTATAATATATGTCTTATTTTTTATCTCAATATATTCTTTTAGATTTTAATCCAATTTGTTTTTTGAAAATAAAATATTAATTTAACAATTTAATAATTAGTTACATACATATTCTCTATAAGTAGTGTTTATGTGTGCACAACTTCGTGGTTGCTGTTCCCTCTTCGTAGCCGCAATTCCTCTTTCTTCACCAAAGAAGAGGTAACAGCGATCCACACTTCCTTCGTTTTCGCAACGTCGTCGTTTTTGCTGCCACACCTATACCCTTCAACAAATCTACGATTTTTCTTATTCTCATCGTCTCCAACGCGCTTCTGTAAGCGTTCTCCGTTTGATTTAGGTTTGCGTTATGTGCTTATTGCGTTTTATGGTTATTAATTTATTATAGTTCCTTTTTTGTGTTTTGCTTTTGTTGTAGGTGTGTTAGGGTTTGTGTCTGGGGTTTAGGAGAGCATGGTGAAGGTTCAAGTAAGTAACAAGGAAGAGAGTCCCGTAATGGATAACGGTGGTTACAGTGATTCGCAGTTAGTTCGTCACTTCAGAAGCGTACTTGATGCAGTCACAACGGTAAGCTGTTGTAGATTTCGGAAAGTGTTATGGGTTTTGTCAATTCAAATGTTCTCTTTCTATTGCCTAAGGGAATAAAAGCTGGGTTATTGTGGCTCAGGGTGATAGAGGGAATTACGATGAGCTCGTTAGTTATTTGCACCTGAAGAGGAATCTTAGTCCTGATGAGGTTGCGATTCTTGTGGTAGGTTGTTGGTTTGGTGATCATAACTACGTTAGATGTTGTTGCATAGTCTTTTTTTTTTTTTTGTCGGTTTAAATCCAAGTCTGTGTGATAATATCGTCTTGTAATGTTATATCCCACTGTTGTAGACAACTTTGAAGGCACTTTCTGGAGCAGTGTCCTATATAGATTCTGATCATCACGCATCTCTTCTCTATGCTGTAAGATTTTATTTTCTCTGACGTGTTTGGGACTTCAAATTCATCCTCCTTAAATGATGATTGATTTTGGTGGAATTTTTTCTCAGGTTTCAAGGATGAGTCTCTGGAATTATGGAACTGAGGTTATGGATGCACTGCTGGAACTCATTACATCTTTGGTACATGTTTTTTTTGTGTGTCACCACTGGATATTTGTAATCATAGAGCCACGTGTTAAATTTTGTTAAGTTTGGTGCTTGTATATTTGTCTGCAGGCTGTTTCTAATGGGAAATACATTGATTGGTGTTTGGAGATGCTTGTGAAACATTTTGTGCCCCCTTTTTACATCTTTGATTCTCTGCAAACCGAGAATGGGATTAACAAGAAAAATAAAGTTCTGTCTCGCGTGCATGCGGCTTTGAAAGAGATAGCTGATTTGGTGCCTCTTGCACCCTTAAGATTATGTCCAATAGTTATCCAGACCATGCCCAGTGTCTTCAGTAATGAACGGGTGAGTTCATATGATTTTCTCTAGAGGCAACTAAGTGAATTTGTTGTGTATCACTATTATGTAACGTTGTATCAATTAGCTGGATGTCAATTAGCCATTATACTTTTTTATCTTGTCAATTTTACATTAGGTGACCAGTATCTGAATTGTTCACTTTTATATGACAAGATACCGTTTCCTCATCTTTGAATTATTTTGTATCAGAAATTATAGTGGTTATTTATTTTATTTTTACACTTAGTCTGCATTTTTATTTCAAAACAGTATGGTCAAATACATTATTTATTGATATAGACTATGGAGAGATTGGGCAACTTATTTATCAAAAATATTTTAATATATTTTTTTCATCAGGGTTCACTTTTTTGTTGCTTGTAGGAGATTGTCATATATGTTGAAAATATGTTAAAGTTGGAGAGTGGTGCAATTGGAGAAACTGTCGGTTCTACAGTGCTGCTTGCTCTTGTGGATAGGTTGCTAGAGTTGGATGTAAGTTGTTAATTCTCCCTTGAACTTTTTTGTCAAAGAAATGCTGGATCATTTTGACCATTCATATACTTTTATTAAAATGGCTGTAGGTGGAAATTGGATGGGATGGAATCTTGCAAGAAGATACCAGAGGCATATTTGATATGGAGTTAGAAGATATTATTAAATTTGCAGACGAGGATGAGAACACTCATAGTATGGTATGCTTCTTATTAATTTATTTGAAGTTCTTGCTGTGATTTAATGATGAGGTCTTTGACAATTAAAATGACTGAGCCGAGTTTATTTGGTTGCTCAAAAGATATAAAGTCAATTTAATTTATTTTCTCGAAGGAGAGAAATCTCTTATTCCTATCTTTGGTTCTGTATTTTCTGCCTGGTTTATGTTTATTAGTGCATTTTTATGTCTGTATTGTAGTTGTTTAATCTCTTACTTCTTATGTGTTATCTCATGGATTTCTTGTCTTCATTTTACAGCCTCAGTCAGAATTGTTAAATAGGAAAAATTTGCAAGGCAATAAGGTTGTTGAAAAATTAGATAATCTGGTTGTGCTAGCTTTATTGCACCTTGAATCCTGTCAAAGCAGTGGCCGTTTGGCTGAGGTATCCCATCTATAAAATTATGCATAGTTTCAACATTAGGGCACAAAACACATTTAAACTGTGCATCAACATGGCTTCATCTTAATACTCTTGTTATCTTCTGTTAGGTATTCGATATTCTACTTCATTCATTCCAGAAAACAGTACTTAATGCGTACAAGTCAAAATTTACCCAGGTACTGTTGTTACAACTTGTCTTACTGGTACTATTTCTGAGATTTGTGTTCTCATTAGTGCTCTATTTTGTTCCAGTTTGTGATGTTCTATGCGTGTGCACTGGACCCTGAAGGATGTGGGGTGAAATTTGCCATGGTTCTGGCAGATATGTTTGGTTCTGATGTTAATCCACCTATAACAAGGTATTTTTTGTTGTGGTAAAAAAGTTAAAATTCATTTGACTGTATAATGTGGTCTTGTGTAACTTTGTACATACTGGTCCTTAATGTGGTCCTTCATTTTACCACATGTGTAACTTTGTACATACTGGTCAAGTTACAACATTGCTGCAACTGGAATGATAACCCCTTAATAACTTTGTTATATGTGTTGATTACTGTATAAAAATGGTGGCCCTTGTTGCTGCAACTTACTTTTGTTGTAGAAGTGAGCTCTACTACTCCTAATCATGAGATGCTTTTTTATGATTAAAAAACTGGACTGACATTGAAATTGTCGTGTGCCTAAAATAATGTATATTCAAATGTAAATATTTTTTATAATCAATATTTAGAGAACATGACATTGGTAATTGCCTTCGTTCATTGTAGGATGAGTGCCGTTGCTTATCTTGCTAGTTATCTCTCTCGTGCAAAGTTCCTTTCGGCTGCATTGGTCACTACCATCATACAAAGGTTTGAAAACATTTTGAATGTCAACTGTTCATTTATGACCAAATAAGTTATCTTTATCTTGTAGTAGAAGAGGCAAATTGTTATTAATTGATTTTATGGTCTTTTTTCGGGATTTCAGCTTGGTTGATCAGTGTTATGCTTATTGTAAGTTACGTGATTCTGATATGAACCCACGAGCACATCAAGTTTTTTATTCTGGGTGTCAGGTGAGTCTTATTATCACATTTGACCTTTTTAGTTGGGGACTGCCGTAATGGTGATGTCCTTTTCAGTATTCTTCACTGTTCATTATGTTTTTTTTTTTTCGTTTTTTGTGTGTGTGAGCAGGCAATCATGTACATTATGTGTTTTCGCATGAGATCTCTCATGGACGTTCCTAGGCTTAGATTGCAACTACTTAATATGCCTATGGAGGCAATCTGGAAACATAAATTGTGTCCGTTGAAGGTAAGACACTTTTTAGTTGTCACAATGATGGTTTTTAATGATAAGGAAATTTTTTTATAAGCGCACGCATAGGTGAAGAAAATAAGAAAAAGTTAAATCATCAAACTAATATTAGCTTATACAGTTAATTTAATGAGGTTTTGTTGGATTAATCTTTCCAAATAGTTTGTTTTTAGCTTACAAATTAACTAATTTTATCATATAGAAACTTTATTTCAGTTTTTTATTTTCTTTTTGTAAGTATTTATGGAAAAAATTATCCAGATTGACTTCATATTCCTTTCCTCGTGACATTTGAAGGGGTGAAGTTTTGCAATTTGTCAGAACACTTTGAACAAAACTTTTAAGTTTAACATAAATTTATCTACCAGGTGTGTTTGCCTACTGTAGTAGTGGAATTTCTTAGACAGGCAAAGGCTGCTAAACTTTTCATGGCATCAGAATCATTCGTTTTCAATGACATGCTCGAGTCTGATCTTTCCAAGGCTTTTGGTGGGATGGATAGACTTGACATGTTCTTTCCGTTTGATCCATGTCTATTGAAGAAAAGTGAAAGGTTAGTTTTATTTATCTGAATTTATCTCATTTGACCTTAACATGTTACCTGGTTAAGTTTTATGCTCATGCTGATTTTGCTCTCCACTCCGATTATTAATCCATCACCAGCTACATAAGACCACATTTTGTTCGGTGGTCAAAAGTCAGAACTACATACGATGACGATGATGATAACGTTTCCGAAGTCAGTGAGAGTGGCAGTGAATTGACAGATGATGATTTTGTTGACACTAATACAAAAGATATGATTGATGATGATATGATGGTGACAGTTGAAGATCTTGATTTTAACCCGGACTTGAACAAAATGTCTATCACGCCTAAAAATTCTTTGAAACATTTGCGAATGCCAGCAAGAATTAGGCCTTCCACTAGTCCAGAGTCTCTGTGATAGGAATCCAATAGTACGAGGAAGTTCATTCAGAGGAAAAAGGTTATTGAAGTAATTCATAGAGAGCATAGTTAACATACGTACTGGTCATGTACCATCATTTTTTGTATTTATCCTGTACTCTGTTGAAGTAGGAGTAGCCAACTTTCTAAGTTTTGTTTCTAAGATTTGTTCCTTTATGCTATCTTGTAATTATAATTTATGTGGAGGATATGCTACATGAAATTCAGTAATTCTTAGATAATTTGTCACTTTGGCTAGTATTACTACATTTCTCTTACACAGCTGTCGAACTAAAGATGTGAACTTAAATATTCAAAGATTATGTACTTAATTAAAGTATCAACACAATATTAGTGCGTGTTTGGTGTTTGGTTATGCGTTTAAGTGATGTAGAATAGAATTGATTTCTTAACGTGGAATCAATACGTGGTTTCTAAAATCAATTAAAAGTTAAAAAATTCATGTTGAATGAGAAATAACTAATTTTTGTTTCTGTTTGTTTTTGTATTGGAAAATTGATTCTGTTGGAAGATTTCATTGGTGAACATTTTTTTTGGGGAAATTCAATGCAGTTCTTTGCACTAACAATAAGCACATTCTTTTAACTTAAGGGAAGTCATTCTGAATGTCTTGTGTTATTTGCACTAACAATAAGCACATTCTTTTAACTTAAGGGAAGTCATTTTGAATGTCTGTGTTATGGGTCACAAGCCCACTAAAGAAAAATCCATTAATCAAGTTGGATGAAAGATTTTTATTGTTAGAAAATGTTTGGATTGTTTTTATAGCCCAATTTTGGGGCCTAATTGTATTGTAATCTTCAGTATTTATATCATTGTGTATAGTGATATTAGGGCAATGAATGAAGAAAGTGTTTTATATTTCTGTCTTTCGTTATATGTATTCTATCTTAGTGTGATAGTAGTTGTGCTCTAACAAATTGGTGCTTTCATTGACCCACCTCCATGCCTCCCAAACCCTCTACCAACGATTCCAACGATTCCGTTGAGTCACTCAAAGCCATCCATGACATCCTCATTGTCATGTAGGACCACATGGAAGCTCAAGAAACACGCCACCATCTCCTCCAACAAACAATAGAATCTCGTTACGACACCTTCCAGGCAACCATGGACTCATTGCAAACTCAGGTTTCTGCCTTATCCCTTCCAACCACTACCAACCCCTCCTCTCCCTCTATAGTCCAACTTGCCCCTTCTAGTTCTCCACCATCCACTAGTTTCCCACTTGTCACTTTACCCTTTCCCATTCCTCCCAACCCTCTTTATGGTATGCCCTATTCTCTCACCGTCACAAACCTTCTTCCTCCCACACACAATAGTGCTTTTGTCACCCTTCCACCCCCACCAAACACCTATTCTTTTTTTTCTTCCCCTCGCCCATACCCATCTCATATCCCGTTCCAAACACCATTAAACCACCATAATACTATACCCTTCACCCACCTCCACCATAATACCTTGCCTCCCACACCAACCTTCCCTCTACGACCTCTCAAATTACAACTGAACCTATTTTACGACTCTGAACCTTTAGATTGGCTCTTTCAGGCTTAGCAGTATTTTTCATTATACCAAGTTCCTCCTGAACATCGTATTTACATGTGTTCATTCTACAAGAAAGGTGATGCCTTGAGTTGGTATAAATGGATGTACCACAACTCCCAATTTTCCACCTAGGAGTCCTTTATTGTAGCTTTGGAAACACGCTTTGGGTCATCTTCTATGAAAATCACCAAGCACTATTCAAACTTCGTCAATATAGTATTGTTTCCGACTATCAAGCCCACTTTGAAAAAAATGTAATCGTATTTTAGGGTTACCACCAGATGTGATTCTCAATTGTTTTCTCTTTGGTTTAATTCTTGAAATTCGCCACAAGTTAGCCATCTAAAACCCTACATAAATATCCCAAGCTATTGGCTTAGCCAAACTCATTGAAGCTAAGATCGAGGATTCTAAACACCACATTTTTAAGCCCCATACCTACCCTACGCACATATCACACTCCCCTCCTCCGACTTCCATTCCTCAACCCCTACCAAATCCCTCCCCACCTTGCCTATTAAACGTTTAACAACCTCTCAACTCCAAGAGCGTCGCGCCTAGGGCCTCTGTTACAATTGTGATGAAATCTTTATTCCCGACCATAAGTGTTCTCCTTCACATTTCTCCTTTTAATGACAGATGAAAAGTACCCAGTTGAACTGTCCCAAACACCTTCACCTGACCCTGACCCTGACCCACCTAATTCCTCTAACCCCCCTCTCCACTTCTAATTATCACCTCAAGCCCTCACCGACCAACACTCTCCTAAAACCCTTCGTTTTCGAGGTACCCTTCACAACCTTCTTGTGAAGGTCTTAATTGATATAGGTAGCTCCCACAACATTTTGCAACCTCGCCTTGCCCATCACCCCAATCTCCCCCTTCTCTGTCATGGTAGGAAATGGCGAGCGCATCCCTTGCGAAGGCTTATGTCCCCAGGTTGACATTCAACTTCAATCCACTTGTTTTCAAATTCCCTTTTTCCTTTTCCCAATTGAAGGCGCCGATGTGGTATTAGACATTGAATGACTTCAAACGTTGGGCTCCATTATTGCAAATTTTGCAATTCCCAGCATCTCCTTCACTTATGCCAACAATACCATCACCTTACAAGGCACTCCTCTTCCCCTAACCCAACCCACCATTTTTCATCAATTACGCCACTTAATCCATACTGATGCTATTGCTTCCCTCCATCTTCTATCTTTTAGCTCAACTGTATTAAGCCCTCAACCCACACACGACACAACCTTTTCCCTCACCCAAAACCCCACTTTCCTTGCCCTTCCAACCCTCATACAATCTCTTTTAGCATCCCATGAGCATGTTTTTGCCACACCCAGGGACCTTCCCCCTTCTAGACCGCATGATCATCATATTAACCTGTTACCCAACACAACCCATCAATCTTCGTCCCTACCGCTATCCCCACTTTCAGAAGGATGCAATAACTTCCATTATACACGACATGCTCCAAGACGAAATTATCACCTCTAGCACTAGCCCTTTTTCCTCCCCAGTCCTCCTCGTGAAGAAAAAAGATGGCACATGGTGTTTTTGTGTGGATTATAGATCTCTCAATGCTGTCACGATTAAAGACCGATTTCCCATTCCCACCATTGATGAGCTACTCAATGAGTTGGACACAACAACTATTTTCTCTAAGTTGGATCTACGCTCTAGATACCACCAAATTCGGGTGGTTCCTGAAGATAGACATAAAACAACTTTCTGAACTCCCGATGGCCACTATGAATTTCTCGTCATGCCTTTTGGGCTCACTAATGCCCCCTCTACATTCCAATCTGCGATGAATGATCTCCTCTGACCTTATTTACGCAAATTCATTTTAGTTTTTTTTATGACATATTGATTTATAGTCCTAATTTTGATTCTCATATGATTCACTTGGATTTGATTTTAAACCTATTGTCTTCTAACCATTTTTATGCCAAATTCTCAAAGTGTCATTTTGGGGTAGCTACAGTTAACTGTCTGGGCCATATTATCTCAACAGCAGGAATTGTCCCTAACAATGATAAAATCACAACTATTCTCCAATGGCCGGAGCCACGTACTCTCACGACTCTCCGAGATTTTCTTGGCCTTACCGGGTTTTATATATGATTTGTGCAGAATTATGCCACACTCGTTGCTCCTCTCATTGATCTCTTTCGTTCCAATCAATTTTCTTGGCCAATAAAGGTCACTACAACGTTTACAACATTGCAAAGGCACATGGCTCATCTTCCTACTCCAGTTATGCCTAATTTCGACAAACCATTTGTCTTGGAGACTTCTGGTATTGCAATTGGCACTGTTTTGAGCCAGGAGGGAATTCCACTCACATTGTTCAGTAAGAAGATGTGTCCCCGCCTCCAAAAATCCTCAGTTTATGTTCAAGAAATGTATGCTATCACTGAGTCTGTAAAAAAATGGAGCCAATATCTATTAGGCCACCTTTTTCATATCTATACAGATCAACAGAGTCTGAAATCTCTCCTCAACCAAACTATTCAGTCACCAGAACAACAAAAATAGACAACCAAACTCCAAGGATTTTAGTTTGAGAATTTCTATCGACTTAGACGAACCAACGTTATTACGGATGCCCTTTCCCGCAAGTCCCAAGACTCCATTTTTGCTTCCATCTCTTCACTAATCCCACAGTTGTTCCACACTCTCTACCAATTTTACACCACCATTGAAGGAAAATAATTACTTTCCAAGACCACCCAAAAGAGACTAGAAAAATTTAAAGTCTCTAATGGAGTGTTATATTTTGAAGGACGCTTATTCATACATGTTGATGTCAACCTTCGGTGCCTCTTGTTAGACGAATTCCACTCAACTCCCATTGGCGATCACTCTAGCACCAAACCCACAGTCACTCGCCTTGTGGCTTCCTTTTTTTGGCCAGGCTTGTACCGTGACACTAAACTCTTTGTGCAATCTTATACTATCTGTCAGCAAAGCAAATATCTGCCAACAAAGAAACAAGGTTTATTACAAGCCCTTCCAGTCTCGGAACAAGTGTGGGAAGATATAATTATGGATTGTATCACACACCTCCCCGCTTCCTTCGGACATACTACGATTTGGGTTATCTACGATCGCCTTACAAAATATGGTCATTTTATAGCTCTTCCATCCAATTACACCGCTTAAACCTTAGCACAACGATTCACGGTTGACATCAGTTGCCTCCATGGACCTCTAAAATCCATTATCTTGGATAGGGATCCCATCTTTTTGAGTGCCTTTTGGAAAGAATTCTTTAAACTGCAAGGGACAAAGCTCAAGTACCGTTCAACTTATCACTTAGAAACAGACGAACAAACCAACCGAAGTACTAAATAGGGGTTTAGAAACCTACCTTCGTTGTTTTTGTGGTGATAACCCACGCTCATGGTACAAGTTTCTTCATTTGTCGGAATACTGGTATAATTCTTTCTTCCACTCGTCTATTCAAATGACGTCGTTCCAAGGCCTTTATGGTTGTTTTCTCCCAAGCTTGGTTACTCAACTTTCCGCTTCTTCTTTGAATGCCATCCTACAAGATTATCGTTCTGTTCTACTACAATTAGAATAAAATCTACGCAGAACACGCCAACGCATGATCTCCCAAGCCAATAACCATCGTCAAGATCGCGCCTTTGAAGTAAACGATTGGGTTTGGCTGAACCTTCAGCCATATCGGCAAAATACAGTGACTCGTCACCCCTCCCAGAAGCTGGCTCGCTGCTACTACGGGCCTTTTCAGATCCTCCGACGAATCAATATTATGGCTTATGAGTTGAATCTTCCCACGTCTGCACGCATCCACTCGGTATTTCACGTCTCCCTCCTTCGTCCCTTTCATGGCACACCACCCATAACCCCTTTCAAACCGCTATCAAAACCCACCCTTCCCTAAGAACTCAACCTTAGCAATAACCCAACCCCTTTGAAAACCCCCACTGGCGAAAATAAAAATACGACTCCGACCACTATCTCTCCAGAAACTGAACCCACTGAACTAAATAACTTAACCCATACACTCTCTAACACAAATACAACCTATTCCATTCCTAAACCACGTGCCTCTTCACTTTCCAATACACCCTACCGCCCCAAACATCAAATCAATCCAGCTGGCCTCTACCCACCCATTAATATTTCCCCTCACGTGATTTCACACCAACCCTTGACTTGTGCGCCCTACCCACATGCCTTATCCTTAAACGACCACACCTAACCACACCTTGGAAAGTGCACCTATTACTTCCACTACTGCATCCACTTCCCACTCCCACTAGCCCAAGCCTATACCTTCCCTCCTTCGTGTGCCAAACTAGACCAATTATCCACTTATTGCAACCAACTCCAACTTTATGGACAAAGTTTCTCTTACAGCGGATGGTAATGTTATGGGTCACAAGCCCACTAAACGGAAAATCCAGAAACCAAGCTGGATGAAAGATTTTTATTGTTAGAAAATGTTTGGTTTGTTTTTATAGCCCAACTTTGCAGCCAAATTGTACTGCAATCCTACCCAATGTTTATATCATTATGTATAGTGATATTAGGGCAATGAGTGAAGAAAGTGTTTTATGTTTCTGTCTTTCTTTATGCGTAGCTCCATCTTAGTGTAATAGTAGTTGTGCTATAACAGTTCGACTATGAGGTTTCTTGTTCTTATGGAGTAACAATGGGTGCAGTCTAAAGGCATCGAATAATGATGGTTACAAACAATTGTTCCCTTCAATTTACAAATTCCTACACACATGAATTGGCCATGTTTTCTTTATTTTGTCAAAATCTCATTGTGAATCATCTTCTCCTTCAAGTCCAAATATACCATGTTGATGAACATGATGATTATCCATGGCATATATATCATTGTTCCTTGGAAAAACCAAGCCACCGATTTCACATCCCAAAGACTAATATTCAATTCACCAGTGTAGTCATCATGTCATCTGGAAAACAATGTTACAAGGTATCAAGAAAACTTTTGCCATTAATGTAGTACTAGAGGCACCAATATGCATATGTAACTGAGGGTCCAGTTTTTTCGACCAGATAACATAGATTTAGATTTTTTATTGGAACAATTTGTTCACAATCCTTCACCTTGTGTTTGGAGAGATATTTTAACAATTCCAAGAAATTGAAATACATAGTATTAGAATTATTTACAGTTGAATTTTATTCATTTATTAAGTAATTTGTTTGGATGAAGTATTTAAAATCTTATATTTCCATTTTTTTTGTTTGGATAAAACAATTTAATTTCTATTTTAAACTAAACTCAACTTCACCCTTGAACTTGAGTTTAGTTAGCTCGATTTTCAATTTAGGACGACTCATCTTGATTTCAATCCAAGCCGAATTAGCTCGACCTTCTATCCAAGGTGGCTTGGCTTGACCGTCGGTTTAGGGTGACTCGACTTGACTTTTGACACAACACAACTCGACTTTACATACATTCTGAGTTGGCTCAACTCGAACTTCGACTTGGACTGGCTCGACTTAAACTCAATCTGAGCCGACTCTACTAGACCTTCGGTCTAGGCCGATTAAATTCGAACTTCAATCGAAGTCGCCTCGACCTTTGGTTCAGGTTCGGGTCATTATGCTCGACCTTGGCCTAGGCCTAGTCAATTTGTTCTTTTTCTTTGATCGAAAGTCGAGTTAAGTCAGGCCGAACTCATAGTTGAGCTGAGTTGGCTTGGGCTTGATGTCGAGATGATTTGGCCCAAAAAGGTCGATATGAGTCAACTTTTTGAATTATAGACATTTTTCATCCAGACTAATGATGAATTTCACGACTCGTGGAATTTCAATTTTCTTCTTTTTCTAGTGAATTTCAAATTCTATTATTTTAGTTATTTGAAATACTTTCTTAAAGTTTTACACTTTCAATTTTCTTTTAAACTCCTCATCCAAATGAGTCATTTTACTTTAAAAAATTTCAAATTCTTCAAATATATGAATTAATCTTTTAAATTGCCTTATCTAAACACAACATAAATGTCCAAAAGAGGTTAACAATCAAGTAAAGTGTGATCCAATTTTCTCGAAGAAATTGCATTTTACATACCATGATTTGATTTTTTTTTTTTACATAAGTGAGGCAAATTTACCTGCAAATTATGAAAATGGATAAGTTTGAAATAAATTATGCGTCATAAGCTAAGTCGTGTAGTTGATACAACTTCTAAACAAAAATCGTATGCACACCACACGACTTTTGTGTAAAATTATGAAAAAGTGAAGTCTTGTGGTAAAAGCACAACTTTAGTGTAAATATATGTGTACTGAAGTTGTTAGGTCATGTGACGACTTTCAATTTGTTCTTCCAATTTGGAATTTGGAATATGAGAGGAGAAATGATGACTTCTCTTTTAATGTTTTTTCTTTTTTTTTTTGAAAAATTAGTTGTCTTGGTTTTTTGTGGTGAGGTTTATTTAAGTATTCAACTTAGATGTGTGTGATTTATTAGGAAAGAAGAAGTGTAATTTAAGACAAAATAACCTATGACAAAATACCATTAGAAAAATTGACTCAAGCCTATGATATGGGCAGTAGGTTTGGTCATATGACAACAAACTTGACTCAATGTATGAACTTTGTTCTAAAGGGAGCTCACTCATAACTCATTTGTGCTCTAATTAGGACAATCTTTGAAAAGACAAAATCATGGTTTGTTGAACGAGGTATGAAAGTAGAGTTAATATTAAAAGTTGGTCATCAATATCTAGAAGATATAAATGCATTTCGTAGAAAAAATCAACAACAAGCGGCCTTATGTCATGTACACAATATGATCGAGAAAATTCTGAATTTGAGGTTCAAAAGATACTTTCTCCCTATCATTACCACTATCCAATGTCTTACACGGTTAGATTAAATAACTAGAGGTGTGATTGTGGTCATTTTTAAGCTCTTCAAACCGTGTGCTCTTTTTACAATTTATACATGACGACATATGTTACTTGTATACAACCTCCATACCATTAACAAGACATATGAAGTCCAATTTCATCGCATTAAGAATAAAGATTATTGATCCACCTATATATAATCAAATTTCATACCAGACCCTCACATGCAGCATAGGATGTCAGGATCATCAACAACTACTCGTATCCATAATAAAATAAACCAACCAATTCCTGATAAACAAATGTTATTATTATCATAACAAAGATTATTTTCGTAACAAAAATATTTTTAGTTCAATATGTATACATAACCTAATACTATATCATCCTTCTTACACTCCTCTCTTGAATTTCCTGGTGTAGCACATTTTTCAAATTCATTTTTCACATTTTATCGTTTCACCGTTGAAAAAAATACTTTCAACTTTTGGTTAAACGAAATCAAACATAGCTTTTTTATGTATTAAGTTTAATTGGTTGCTAGAATTCGGCTTCCTAGAATTTTTTTCTTAACTTTAAGAAAATGGAGTATTATTTTTTGTTTTTATTTTGGAAGAATAATTTTCAATTTATTTATTTATTGAAAATGATTTATTAAAAATTTAAATTTCTGATAGTAAATATAAATTCAAAATTGATAAATAAAAATGAATTTAATGTGTTAAAATCAGTTAGGAGTAAATAATTAGAAAAATAATAAAAATAAATAAGATGATTTGAATATATTGTAATTATGGTAATAAGAAAATTATGATAATAATATATTGTAATTATGGTTGATTTTTGTAAACCTAAATTTAATAAATATATATTTATTTAGATAAAATAATTTTTTTAATAAAAATATTTTGGTGTAGTAAGTTCCAAAAATAAAATAAAATAATTTTATTTGAATAAACAGTTCAACGTAAAGTTAAAATTAGAAATATAATTTTATGTAGTTCTATTTTTTGTTTTTTTGTTTTAAATAAGTTAGTAGTAGATGCTTAGTAAAATAAGAATGAAGAATATGATGATCGGAGAGAATTGATTTAAAAAACAATGATTTATTCGAAAAATATTATTATTTACTATTATGATTAGTCGTATTTTTTTTAAATAATATACTTTAAATAAATTTGATTATTTTAATTATATTTAAATATTTAAATGTAAAAAGATATTTTTTAGGATTTAGTGTATTTATATTTAATTATTTAAATGTGAAGATGTCTTTTTTATTGTATTTGATTATGTAATTATTTTTATTAGTAGTT
>Ga0099822_1001843_pt1 | contig 25495 bp, 27 predicted proteins | sample CowpeawhiteBW_FD_76839 | JGI IMG/M metagenome (GOLD analysis project Ga0099822, IMG submission 76839) | Root nodule microbial communities of legume samples collected from California USA - Cow pea white BW | ecosystem: Host-associated > Plants > Roots > Nodule | place: USA: California | collected... | reverse complement strand
CTCGAGTTCGTCGTCGGCGATCTTGATGCCGAAATGGTCGCAATAGCCCTTCACCATCGCCAGATACTCGTCCTGGCTGCAGCGATGGAAGCCGAGCCAGAGGCCGAAGCGATCCGACAGCGACACCTTTTCCTCGACCGCTTCGCCGGGATTGATCGCGGTCGAGCGTTCGTTCTCGATCATCTCGCGCGCGAGCAGATGCCGCCGGTTCGACGTGGCATAGAGGATCACGTTGTCGGGGCGCCCTTCGATGCCACCTTCCAGCACCGCCTTCAGCGACTTGTAGGATGCGTCGTTGCCGTCGAAGGAGAGGTCGTCGCAGAACACGATGAAGCGGAACGGGGAGCTGCGCAGAAGCTCCATCAGGCCGGGCAGGCTCTCGATGTCCTCACGGTGGATTTCGATCAGCTTCAGGCGGTCGGCCGCCTTGCGGTCGCGGTTGAGGGTGGCATGCGCAGCCTTCACCAGGGACGACTTGCCCATGCCCCGCGCGCCCCACAGCAGCGCGTTGTTGGCGGGAAGTCCGTCGGCGAAGCGCTCGGTGTTCTCCATCAGGATGTCGCGCATCCGGTCGACGCCCTTGAGCAGGCCGATCTCGACGCGGCTGACACGCGGCACCGGGGCCAGGCGCCCGTCGGGGTGCCAGACAAAGGCGTCCGCTGCGCCGAGCGACTCGGCCGTATCAACGGTCGGGGAGGCTGCCGCAAGGCGGCTGGCAATGATCTCCAGAGCGTTCGCGATCCGCTCGGCGGTCGCGCCATCGAGCGCGTTTGCCGGGCGTTTTGTCGTGGCTTTTGCCGGTGTTTTGGCGGCAGCTTTGGGCAGTGTTTTGCTGGCTGTCTTGCTGACTATTTTCTTGGCTTTTTTCGGCATTTTTCCAGTTCCTGACGGCGCAGCCTTATCGGGCTGGCGCTCCTCCCGCAAGCCGCCTAAATGAAGGGCCGTTAACGTTGCAATTGGGACCGCTGCCGCTATAGTCCGCGCGAATTTGCCCGGACCGCCATACCGCCCGAAGGACCAGAGGGCGTGGCCGGTTTTTTCCCGTCTTACCGAGGATTGTTCGAATGCTGATTACTCCTGCCTTTGCCCAGGCTGCCGGAGCCAGTGGCGATACCAACAGCATGTTGATGTCGCTGCTGCCATTCGCACTGATCTTCGTCATCATGTACTTCCTGATTCTTCGCCCGCAGCAGAAGAAGGTCCGGGACCACGCCGATCGGGTGAAGAACATCCGCCGCGGTGATACGGTGGTGACCTCGGGCGGCCTGGTCGGCAAGGTCACCAAGGTGGTCGACGACGACCAGATCGAATTCGAGATTTCGGATGGTGTCCGCGTGCGGCAGATGCGCCAGATGATCTCCGGCGTGCGCTCCAAGGGTGAGCCGGCGAAGGGCGACACCAAGGACGAGGCGTCCGCGAGCTGATTGCCGCGCCGCTGTTTGGACTCTGACGGAACAAGTCGATGTTGTATTTCACCCGGTGGAAGGCGCTGGCGATCATCCTGACAGCGCTGGTGGTCTGCCTGTGCGCGGTGCCGAACTTCTTCCCGGAAGCACAGGTCAAGAGCTGGCCTGCATGGGCGCAGCGTCGCCTCGTGCTCGGCCTCGACTTGCAGGGCGGCTCATACCTATTGCTCGAGGTCGATTCCAACTACGTCAAGAAAGAGAAGCTCGACCAGGTCCGCGACGACGTGCGGCGGGTGCTGCGCGAAGCCAAGATCGGCTACACCGGCCTGAATTCGCGCAATGATGCCGTCGAGGTCCGCATCTCCCGGGACAACGAGCAGGCGACCGCGCTGTCGAAGCTTCGCGAGCTGTCGCAGCCGCTCGGCGGCCTGCTCGGCTCGAGCGGTCAGCGCAGCCTCGAGGTCTCGGACGCCGGCGGCGGCCTGATCCGCCTCACGGTGCCGCAGGCAGCCATTACCGAGCGCATCCGCCAGACCATCGAGCAATCGATCCAGATCGTCGAACGCCGCGTCAACGATCTCGGCACTGTCGAGCCGGTGATTCAGCGCCAGGGCACCGATCGCATCCTGGTGCAGGTGCCGGGCTTGCAGGACCCGACGCGACTGAAAGAATTGCTCGGCAAGACGGCGAAGATGGAATTCCGCATGGTCGATACGTCGGTCTCGCCGGACCAGGCCCAGGCGGGCCGGGTGCCGCCCGAGTCCGAGTTGCTGATGAGCGCGTCGCCGCCTCCCGTGCCGTATGTCGTAAAGAAGCAGGTCCTGGTCTCCGGTGCCGAATTGTCTGATGCGCAGCCTGGCTTCGACCAGCGCACCGGCGAGCCGATCGTCAGCTTCCGGTTCAATTCATCAGGTGCGCGCAAATTCGCCCAGGCGACGAGCGAGAACGTCGGTCAGCCCTTCGCCATTGTGCTCGACAACAAGGTGATCTCCGCTCCGGTCATCCTCGAGCCGATCACCGGCGGCTCCGGGCAGATTTCCGGCAACTTCACCGTGCAGTCGGCCAATGATCTGGCGATCCTGATGCGTGCCGGCGCGCTGCCGGCGCCGCTCGCCGTGATCGAGGAGCGCACCGTCGGTCCCGGCCTCGGTCAGGATTCGATCGAGAAGGGCGAGCTTGCGGCTTATGTCGGCTCGATCCTGGTCATTGTGTTCATGCTGCTGACGTATCGACTGTTCGGCGTGTTCGCCAACATCGCCGTTGCGGTCAACGTCGCCATGATCTTCGGTCTGCTGTCGCTGCTCAACGCCACGCTGACACTGCCCGGCATCGCCGGCATCGTGTTGACCGTCGGTATCGCGGTCGACTCCAACGTGCTGATCTACGAGCGTATCCGCGAGGAGCTACGGGGCGGGCGCAATGCGATCTCAGCGATCGACGCCGGCTTCAAGCGGGCGCTCGCGACCATCCTCGACTCCAACATCACCACATTTATCGCAGCCGCGGTGCTGTTCTATATCGGTACCGGACCGGTGCGCGGCTTTGCCGTGACGCTCGGCATCGGCATCATTACCACGGTGTTCACCGCCTTCACCCTGACGCGCCTGATCGTCGCCTGGTGGGTGCGATGGAAGCGGCCGCAAACCGTGCCGATTTGAGAGGCCTGTTGTGACCCACTACGTTCTCATTGGCCTTGGCGTCCTGATCGCCGTGCTCACCGTCGTCTCGGCGCTCGGCCTGCTGCCGTCGCTGCGCATCGTGCCCGACGATACGCATTTCGACTTCACGCGCTTCCGCCGCATCAGCTTCCCGATCTCGGCGCTGCTTTCGATCCTCGCGATCACGCTGTTCTTCACCCATGGGCTGAATTTCGGCATCGACTTCAAGGGCGGTACGCTCTTGGAAGTGCAGGCCAAGTCCGGCACTGCCGACATCGCCGCGATGCGCACGACCTTGAGCAGCCTCGGCCTCGGCGAGGTCCAGTTGCAGCAGTTCGGCGGTCCGGCCGAAGTTCTGATCCGCGTCGCCGAGCAGCCCGGCGGCGATGCCGCACAGCAGGAAGCCGTCCAGAAGGTCAGGACCGCGCTCGGCGATTCCGTCGACTATCGCCGCGTCGAAGTGGTCGGGCCTCGCGTTTCCGGCGAGCTGCTCGCCTACGGCATGCTCGGCCTGATGTTCGCCATTCTGGGCATCCTGATCTATCTCTGGTTCCGCTTCGAATGGCAGTTCGCGCTCGGCGCGATGATCGCCAACGTCCACGACATCGTGCTGACGATCGGCTTCATGTCGATCTCGCAGGTCGACTTCGACCTCACCAGTATTGCGGCGCTGCTGACCATTCTCGGCTATTCGCTCAACGACACCGTCGTCATCTACGACCGTATTCGCGAAATGCTGCGGCGCTACAAGAAGATGCCGATGCCGCAGCTTCTCAACGAATCGATCAACTCGACGCTATCGCGCTCCATTGTCACCCACGTCACGGTGACCCTGGCGCTGCTCGCGCTGCTGCTGTTCGGCGGCCAGGCGATCCACAGCTTCACCGCGGTGATGATGTTCGGCGTGGTGCTGGTTGGTACCTACACCTCGATCTTCATCGCAGCGCCGATCCTGATCTATCTCGGTGTTCACACCACGCGGGGCGAAGCGCAGGATGCGCCGGCCAAAAAGCCGGACGCGGCGGCCAGGAAGTAAGCTGTCATGGCCAATCCCTCGGACGCTCCGCATCTTCCGAGGCCGGCGCCGATCGAAGCCTACGGCAAGGGCGGCTTCGCATTTGCCGACATGTCGCACCGCGGCTCGCTGCTGTGCCTGCCGGATGGAATCTGGGCCTGGCCGGTGACCAGTCCGCAGCAGATCGACCAATATTCGCTGGCCCAGGTGTTCGCGGCGGCGAATGCGATCGACACGTTGATCGTCGGCAGTGGCAATGAAGTCTGGGTGCCGCCGAAGGGCTTACGCGAGGCCTTGCGTGCAGTGCGAGTGGTGCTCGACCCGATGCAGACGGGGCCTGCGATCCGCACCTACAACATCATGCTGGGCGAGCGGCGGCGTGTGGCAGCAGCGCTGATCGCGGTGCCATGAGCGTGACGGAGGCGCCGATCGACGGCGCGGCCTTCTGCGCCGATCTGGTGCGGAGCCATGATTTCGTCCGCTACGCCTCGACCCTGTTCGTGCCCGCGGCCGAGCGCCGGTCACTGCTCGCAATCTATGCCTTCAACGCCGAGGTTTCCCGCGTTCATGAGCACGTGAGCCAGCCGCTGCCCGGCGAGATACGGCTGCAATGGTGGACCGACATGCTGGGCGGAACAGAGCATGGCGGCGTCGAAGGCAATCCGGTCGCAGCGGAACTTTTGCAAGCGATCCGCAAGCACCGCTTGCCGGTTTCGGCCTTGTCGCGCCTCGTCGAGGCGCACCAGTTCGATCTCTACAACGACCCGATGCCGTCGATGGCTGCGCTCGAGGGCTATCTCGCGGACACGGCCTCGGCGTTGTTCGCGCTCGCCGCACGCGTGATGGCGCGACCTTCTGACGAGATCGACCACCTGGCGCGTCATGCGGGTCTGGCGCAGGGAATGGCGCAGGTGATCGCGGCGTTGCCGCGGGATGCCGCGCGGCATCAGCTCTTCCTGCCGCTGCAACTCCTTCAGGAGCATGGTGGCAGCATGGAAGCGGTCTTTGCACGCAAGCAGACGCCGGAAATCGGTGCGGCGGTCGCTCAATTCGCACGCGAGGCGCAGACCCACCTCGACACCGCGTTGTCACTGCTTTCGGATATTCCGCCCGCGGCGAGGCCGGTCTTTCTGCCGCTCGCGTATGTCCGCCGCGACCTTGTCCGGGCCACGCAAGCGGCCAACGATCCGTTCGTTCCGAAGCCGGCGTCGCGCCTACGCGTCTTGTGGACATTGTGGCGCGCCGCGCGCACGAAGCATTTCGGCGGTTAGCTTTGCGGCTTCCGGATGTGCTTGGTGAAAATCCGGATCGTTCCGCCCTTGACCATCGAGCCACTGTCGTAGAGGTCGGATGCGATCCGTTCGATGGAGTCGCGCAGCGTCAGGAACTGGGCCTGACGTGCGATGCTCGGCGTTCCCTTGGTGTCGGCCAGCTCGTCCATCGCAGCGTCGCTGATCTGGCATTCGACGGTCTGGCCACCGTCCAGCATCGTGAATCCGAACGCCATCCGTTCGGAATCATATCCTCCGATACGGCCACGAGTGAGTGGCATTAATCCTGTCCCTTGCGCGCAGCGCCCCGTCGCAAGAGTGGGACTTCGGGACGCGTTTGTCGAGGGCTGGTGCGCGATGCTCTAGCCGGACGGTCGGTCCATCTCGGCGACTTCAAAATTGAAGCGGTCGCGCAGGTTCTTGCGCTGCTCGAGGATGTTCTTGAGGAATTCGCGATCGGCGTCGCTGTTCATCATCGGCTCGATCAGGTCGACCTGATTCATCGCGACGAGCTGCAGGATTTCGGTGCGCGGCTTGCCGGCGGCATCGCGTGGCAGCGCGTGCACGATCTGGATGTGCTCGGGCGGCTTGATGCCCTTGGCCGCCGCAAGCTCGCCGCGCAGCGTCTTCTCCAACGCAGACCGGTCCGCCTCGACGAAGGCATATAGCCCGACGCCGACGCGCCGATCGGCAAAGGCGACGATCGCGGTGTCGCGCACTTCGGGGTTTCGGCGGATCAGGTCCACCAGTACGGGGGCGTCGTTGACCAGCCGCCGGCCACCGCCTTCGCGGTCGGTGAAGTTGAAGAGGCCGCGCGTGATCGCCTGATAGACCTTCTTGCCGTTCTTGAGCCAGATGCTGGCGACCGCCGACTTCTTGGCGAGCACCTTGCGCTCCATCGGCGTCAACGCCGCTGGCGCGTAGCTGCGCTTATGCTTCAGGAGATGGCGCAGATCCTCATAGGCCGCAATCCGGAACAGCCTGCTTCGGGTCTTGAAACAGGCCGCAAGCTGAAAGTCGGTGAGATAGGCGCGGCCGTCGCGGCCGACCAGCCAGTTCTGCTCCTTGGCGAGATCGTTGTGGCAGATGCCGGCGCGATGCAGCTTGCGCAGGGCCATCTTGGCGGAACGAAAATAGGCAGCGTCGCCGTGCGGCTTCGCCAGATGCAGCGCGACGCCATCGATGAAGCCCCGCACCAATGCGCGTCTGCCGGCCCACAGCAGCTTTGGACCGACGTCGAGATCGCGCGCCAGCGTCAGCGCGCGACGCTCGCGCGCAAACAGGTGCAGCGCGAGCCCGAATGACCAGAACGGCACCTGGTCGAGCCGACGCAGCACGCCATCGATCTCGCTACCATCAACACGGAAGCGGCCGCGCTCGACCGTGGAGAACACGTCGCGCTTGAGCAGGACACCCTGGCTCCATCGCGCCGACAGGGTGGCAACGTCGTCTTTCGGCAAGCTCATGTGTCCTAGGCCGCCGCCGCAATACGCAGGTGGTCTGCGATCCAGTGATCGAGGTCGGCGAGCGCCCGGGCGCTGATCGCCTGCTTCTTTGCAACGGTCCTTTCGTTGCCGCGCAGCCGAGAACCGTCCGGCTTCTTCGTCGGCGGATTGGCAAGCGGTGGGAACAGGCCGAAATTGATGTTCATGGGCTGGAACGAGCGAGGACCGGACTCAACCGTTTCGATGTGGCCGCCGGTGATGTGGCCGAGAAGGGCGCCCAGTGCCGTGGTCGCCGGCGGCGGCGTCAGCGATTGGCCACGTGCGTCGGTGGCGGCGCAGAGCCCCGCGATCAGTCCCACGCTTGCCGACTCGACGTAGCCTTCGCAACCCGTCATCTGTCCTGCGAAGCGCAGCCGCGGCTGCGCACGCAGGCGCAATTGTGCGTCGAGCAGCTTCGGCGAGTTCAGGAAGGTGTTGCGGTGCAGGCCGCCGAGGCGGGCGAACTCGGCTTTCTCAAGGCCCGGGATGGTTCGGAATACGCGCTGCTGGGCGCCGTGCTTCAGCTTGGTCTGGAAGCCGACGATGTTGTAGAGCGTGCCGAGCTTGTTGTCCTGGCGTAGCTGCACGATGGCATACGGCTTCACAGTCGGATTGTGCGGGTTGGTCAGTCCCACCGGCTTCATCGGCCCATGGCGCAGCGTTTCGGGACCGCGCTCGGCCATCACCTCGACCGGAAGGCAGCCATCGAAATAGGGCGTGTTGGTCTCCCAATCCTTGAAGTCGACCTTTTCGCCCTCGATCAGTGCCGCGACGAAGGCGTCATACTGCTCCTTCGTCATCGGACAGTTGATGTAGTCGGCGCCCGTGCCGCCGGGACCGACCTTGTCGTAGCGTGACTGGAACCACGCCACCGACATGTCGATGGAATCCTTATGCACGATCGGCGCGATGGCGTCGAAGAACGCCAGCGCGCTCTCGTCCGTGAGCTGTCTGATTGCATCCGCGAGCGGTGCCGAGGTGAGGGGACCGGTCGCAACGATCACGTTGCTCCAGTCGGCGGGCTGCAGGCCGGCCACTTCCTCGCGGCTGATCTCAATCAGAGGATGTTCGTTGATTGCCCTGGTGACCGCCGCGGAGAAGCCGTCGCGATCGACCGCCAGCGCGCCGCCGGCGGGCACCTGGTTGGAATCGGCTGCGCGCATGATGAGCGAGCCGAGGCGCCGCATCTCGGCGTGCAGCAGCCCCACCGCGTTGTTGGTGGCATCGTCAGAGCGGAAGGAGTTCGAGCAGACCAGTTCGGCGCAGCCGTCAGTTCGGTGAGCCTCGGTCATCCGGGTCGGTCGCATCTCGTGCAGCACGACGCGGACGCCCGAGTTGGCGACCTGCCAGGCCGCTTCCGAGCCGGCGAGCCCCGCGCCCACGATGTGCACGGGTTGGGAGGAGTGATGCGGAGTCATTGCGCAGCGTTAGCGCGTTTTGATCCCGTATGCATCTGAAACCGAGCTAGAAACGATAACGCCCGCTGCAGGAGCGGGCGTTATCCGTTCATCAGATGGCGGATGAGCGATCAGCCGTTGTAGGTGCCGGCCGCAACGCGCGGAATGTCCGAGCGATCGAGGCCGATATCGGCCAATTCACGGTCGCTGAGCTGGGACAATTCGCTGACATTGCGCTGATAATCCCGGAAGGCCTGGATCATGCGGATGAGCGAGAGCAGCATTGGTAGTCTCCTAGTAGTTCAGATTCAGCTTTTCCAAAGCCTCATCGTTGAAATGAATATAGATGAGATTTTGCAGTGCAGTAGTTCCGATGTTGCGATGCAGCTAATCCCAAAATGCATGGCAACGGTAAGTCTCGATTAACCGTTCCTGTCATGCCTGAAACGGCGACCGATCGGAGTTCCAAGGACGTTGGAACTCAATCAGAATGCATTATAATTCAGAAGCTTGCGTCGCCGCGATACTCTCTCGACAGCTCTCTAAGTGGTAACTAGGGACCGCAAAATCAATCCCGCGTGACAGTCGGGCGGGAGGCCTGCGGATCGTGTTCCATGCGCGATTCGCATGCGGAGTTTGGTCCATGAGATGAATTTATGTTCATCGCCGCTTCTGCCTGGAGACGTAGTGGCGGGCGGCAATTGGTCGCGTTGACCGATAGATGCTGTCCGCCTCGGCAGGTGGAGTTGGTGGTCGACAGGACCCCGAGTCTTGAGGGCCGCCGACGAAAGCAATGTCACAAGGACGCAGCGGTTGTCTTGCCGAGTTCAGAGCGGGGCGTCGTATCGCTCTGGGCCTCATGTCGAGTACGGCGGCCGCGCTTCACTTTGTCGCCCGATCAAAGCGTCGTCACGGCGAGCGTGATCGCGGCGGCCTTCCTTACCGACCCGTAACGAAAATGCGGTGCAATGCATGCTGGAATTGCGCCCAGCGTCGATCACATTCGCATCGCGCGAAGTTCATTCTGAGCGCTGCGGGGAACGGCGAATAATTGTTCCGCAGATTCCGCAATCACGCTGGCGTCTGCCTACGAACAAAATGGACAATTCCCATGATCAGAACAATGATCGGCGCAGCCGCAATGGCTGCCGTTGCTTACGCTGTCGTTCCCGCGCATGCCGCCAAAATGGGCGTCGGCTGCAGTGGCCCGAACCTGACCAAGACCGAGTCTGCGGTCGAGGCTATGGCCGACACTGAAGTCAAGTTTATGGCGGAGAAGGAAATCTCGCTCGCTCAGGACGCGATGCTGAACGGCAAGATGGGTGCCTGCAGCGCGCACCTCGGCAAGGCCGCGCACGCCAGCATGGCGAAGTAAGCTTTTGTACATTGCGACCAGGGCCGGTTGCCTGGGGCAGCCGGCCTTTTACGATTCTAGGGGGCGTGGGCGAGTTGTGTGGCGAAATAGCCAATGGTCTTGGCGTAGACCTCGCTCTTGTTCCACTGCTGGATCACCGCGAAGTTCTCGCTGCCGGGCTCCCAGCCCTTGCCCTTCTTCCAACCGTAGCTCTTCATGAAGTTTGCCGTCGATGCCAGCACATCTGGCACGTTATGCAGCAGGTCGCGCTTGCCGTTGCCGTCAAAGTCAACCGCGAACTTGATGTAGGACGACGGCATGAACTGAGTCTGCCCAATCTCGCCCGCCCAGGCGCCGCGCATCTCCTGCGGCGCAAGGTCGCCGCGCTCGATGATGCGCAAGGCATCCATCATCTCACCCTTGAACATGTCGGAGCGGCGGCAGTCATAGGCAAGCGTCGCCAGCGACCGCATGGTCGGAAACTTGCCGGTGTTGACGCCGAAATCAGTCTCCAGCCCCCAGATCGCGACTAGGATCTCGCCAGGTACGCCATAGGCCTCTTCGATCCGCGACAGCACGGAGCCATATTGCTTCATCTTGTCGGAGCCGCGGGTGAGGCGCGGCGGGACCATGCGCCCCGAGAACTGTTCGAACGTCTGACTGAAGACCTGCTGCGAATGATCGCGCGCCAGGATCGCCTTGTCGATGGTGACGCCATTGAGCCCGGCCTGGATCGCGTTTTGCGAGATGCCCTTGGCGGCGGCTTCCTTCTTGAAATCGTCGAGCCAGGCTTCGAACGTACCTGTGCCGCAGGGGGCAGCGAGCGTTGATGCGGTCGATGCCAGCAGCCACGCGCCGACGGCAAGTGCGCGATAGGAAAGACGAGAGCTCATATGACCATGCACTCCGGGACGACGATCTTAACGGCACAGTATTAAAAAAACGCCGCGTATGTTCTCGGCAACAGCGGCTAAAACAAGGCTGGTCAACGACCTGTCCGATGTCAGACCGGGTAGCAAATACTGCGCCAGAATCACGTTCCGTTGACAGCGGCATCGCGCTGCGCGGGACAGCAAACAGCCGGTCGAAGATCGGCCGGCGGTTTGCTTTGCAGTCAGCGTTGCGCGATTGCGGCGGGCACTTAGCTCCGATCGCTTCGCCGCCATGGGAACAGGTTGGCCGGGAAATCGGCGGCCGGTTTGCGCTCGCGCGGCTCCGGAATGACCGGCCGCGCATTCGGGTCCTTCACGATCACTTCCCGATAGAGATGCCAGGTGGCGTGACCCAGCAACGGAATCACGACGGCAAGGCCGAGGAAGAACGGGATCGTGCCGAGCACCAGCAACACTGCGACGATGAGGCCCCAGATCGCCATCGGCACCGGATTCCGTGCAACAACGCGCATCGACGTTGCCATCGCTTCGCCGGCGGTCGCATGGCGATCAAGCAGCATCGGAAATGCGACTACGCTGATGCAAAGCGCCACCAGCGCGAACAGGAAGCCGACGCCGCAGCCGACCACGATTAGCCACCAGCCCTGTGGTGTGGTCAGGACACGCGCCGCAAAATCCGGGATGTCGGCGGCAATCTGATAGCCGAAGGCGGCGGTGTAGATCGCCTGCGCAATCGCGATCCAGGTCACGAACAGCGCGAACAGCAGCGTTCCGACCCCGAGCATCGCACCGAAGGACGGCGAGCGGAACACCTCCAAGGCGTCCCACGCGGTCGCTGCCTCGCCGTTCTCTCGACGGCGGCTCAACTCGTAGAGGCCGATCGCGGCAAACGGGCCGAGCAGGGCAAAGCCCGCGGCCAACGGAAACAACAGGGGCAGCACGGAATAGCCGTGCACCGTGCGCGCGAGCACGAGGCCGAGCACGGGATAGATCAGGCATAGTACAATGGCGTGGCTGGGGATCGCCTTGAAGTCCTCCCATCCGAGACGCAGCGCTTGATGCAAATCGGACAGGCCGATGGTGCGGATAACCGGCGCAGATGTGGCACCTTCGCCGCTCTGCGTCATCGATCTGACATTGCCTTGATATGGAGTGGCCATGGTCGTTGTCTCCCTCTGGACGGCCGCATTCTGCGCCCGCCATACGGGCACCAACGTGCCGCCTCTCAAAGCGTTCACAAGCAGACCAGACGCGAAAGACGGAGCAGGGACCTGGCCATGTCGCGAACTGAACAACCAAGGTACTCCCAAACCGGATCGAAAGCACGCTCTCACGCTTAAGTGAATGTCGCATTGGCAAGGTATGGAGAGGGCGGTACACTTGGCGTGCGACCGCGGTCGGGCGTCTCAGCGTCGCCTGACCTTCAAACCATCTCAAGTCCAGTGGGAGCAAACGATGAGCATTTTCGGAAAAATCATGAGCGCGATCTTCGGTAGCAGCGCGACGGCCGCGCCCGCTGGCGGAGCAGCCACAACCACGGCTCCCGCCGGCGGTTCGCCCTCCGCCAGCGCATCGTCTTCGTCCCCGGCAGCCGCGCCCGGTGCCGCACCCGCGCAGACGGTTGACGTGGCGCCTATCCTCGACGCGGCGGTCGCTGCGAAGAAGGAGAAGCTGGAGTGGCGGACCTCGATCGTCGACCTGATGAAGGCGCTCGACATCGATTCCAGCCTCGGCGCGCGTAAGGAGCTTGCCAAGGAGCTTGGCTACACCGGCGACACCAACGACTCCGCGAGCATGAACATCTGGCTGCACAAGCAGGTGATGGCGAAGCTTGCGGCCAATGGCGGCAAGTTGCCTCCGGACATCAAGCACTGACGGGATAACCGCTGATGCGACCAGGGCCCGCGCCGGTGCGGGCCCTTTTTTATGGACGGGCGAACATCTATAGATCGGCCGATAACAAGGAGAACGCTCATGACTGATCTCGACCGCCGGACGATGCTGACGACCGGCGCTCTGGCGCTGGCGGGTGCTGCCGCGCACGCTGTGCCCGCGGAAGCGCAACCCGCGCCGAAGGCGATGTTTGCGGTGCCGGCCGTGACGATCCCGATCGTCGGCGAGACCGAGGTCTTCCAGGTGCGGCGCATCTATTGCATCGGCCGCAACTACGCCGCGCATGCCATCGAGCGCGGCTCCGATCCGACCCGCGAGCCGCCGTTCTTCTTCCAGAAGCCGACCGATGCGATCCAGAATGTCGCGATCGGCACGGTCTCCGATCATCCCTATCCGTCGCTGACCAAGAACTATCACCACGAGGTCGAATTGGTGGCGGCGTTGAAGTCCGGCGGCATCAACATCCCCGCCGAGAAGGCTCTCGATCACGTCTATGGCTACGCACTCGGCCTCGACATGACGCGGCGCGATTTGCAGAACGGCATGGCCGCCGAGAAGAAGCCGTGGGAGATCGGCAAGAGCTTCGACCACGCCGCCGTGCTCGGACCGATTCATCCGGCTGATAAGACCGGTCATTTCACCAAGGGCGCGATCTCGCTCGCCGTCAACAGCACGGTGCGGCAGAGCTCGGATCTGAAGAACATGATCTGGAGCGTCGCCGAGCAGATCGCAAAACTCTCCGAGGCGTTCGAGCTCAAGGCCGGAGACATCATCTATTCCGGCACGCCGGAGAATGTCGGGCCTGTGGTCAAGGGCGATGTGCTGCTCTGCAAGTTGGAGGGATTGCCCGACATGTCGATCCGGATCGTCTGACGAAGAGGGCATCAGCCCGCAAGATCCGCATACTCCGGATGCTTGCGCAGGTAGTCCACCACGAAGCCGCAGCCGGCGATCACCTTGTGGCCGTCGGCGCGGATCAGCTCCAGCGCTCCCTTGACCAGCTCCGACGCGATGCCGCGGCCACGCAGGGCGCGCGGTGTTTCGGTATGGGTGATGATCACGGTTGACGGCGTCAGCCGGTAATTCGCAAAGGCGATGCCGCCCTCGGTATCGAGCTCGAAGCGCTGTTGGGCCTTGTTGTCGCGGACGGCAGCCATCGCAATATCCTGATTGATTCACTCTGCCTGTTCTAGGCGCGTGAACCCGTCGGCGAAAAGGCGCGTCGGGTTTTGGCCAGGCGAGCTGCGCTGGTCTTCGCGGCGGTCTTTCGCAGCGCACACAGAGGGTCTTGCGGGGGAATGCGGTTCGATTACGCTTGTCGTCAGACATACGCCGCCGCTGCGGCCGGTTGATGGTTTGGCAAGCAGAAGTGCCGGCCGCCGACGTATGCCTCTGTTCGGGAGGAGGACCGTCATGTCGGACAATCGCTTCTTCAAGACACACCATGCCTGGGAGGACTGGTTCGGCATGCTGCTCGGCGTGCTGATCATGGTGTCGCCCTTGTTTCCGGTTCAGGTGAACGACACTGTCGATCTCGAACGCAGCCACCTCGTCCTCAACAGTTTCGTGGTCGGCATGCTGGTGCTGGGCCTGGCCCAGCTCGAATATGTCGCGCTGCATCGCTGGGAGGAGGTGGGGAGCGTGCTGCTTGGGCTCTGGCTGATCGTGTCGCCCTTTGTGTTTGGCTACGCCTCGGATCAAGCGCTGCAGCTCTGGCACATCGTGCTTGGCGCGCTCGTCGCCGTTGTCGGTGCGTGGCAGCTCTGGCAGGACTGGAACCTGAGCGAGCAGGAGTTGGCCAAGCATCCGCAGTAGCGCCGGCTTGGACCGGCGGAGGCCTATGATGATCGGCCGCCGGGCATGCGCGGCTCCCGCAGTGACGGGCCGCGATCATGGTACCGCAGCGAGGCCGCATCATGCGGGCCTTGCCGAAGCCCGCGGCTTGACGATAAACCGGATCGCACCCATCCCTTGCGGCGCTTGAAGACGCCCGGTTCTGACCGAGGAAACACCCCATGATTGTCCTGACCATGCCCCTGATGTTGCGCGTGTCGGCGGGGCGGCAATGAGCGGGACGGCTGCTACTGCGCCGCGCGGCGGGATCGCGCGGGTGTCGCGCCGGGTGATGAACCTCGCCTACATCTTGACCCAGAACGCCCGGCGCCACGGCGATCGGCCCGGCTTCATCTGGAACGAGAAGACCTGGTCCTGGCGCCATATCGACCAGACCGTCTCGGCGCTGGCGGCGGCGCTCGCCGCGCGCGGCATCGTCAAGGGCGACCGCATCCTGGTGCATTCCAAGAACTGCGACGAGATGTTCTGGTCGATGTTCGCGGCCTTCCGGCTCGGCGCGGTCTTGGTGCCGACCAATTTCCGCCTGATGCCGGACGAAGTCGCCTATCTCGCCGCGGCTTCTGGCGCGAAAGCGTTTCTCTGCCACGGCGACTTTCCCGAGCACGCCGGGGCGGCGGCCAATCCGGCGCTCGAATTCACCTGGCGTATCGGCGAGCAGGGCACGTTCGGCGAAGCCACAGTCGGCGACGCCATCGCCAAGCATGCAGGCGATGAAGTTGAGAACGTTGCGGTCGAATACGACGATCCCTGCTGGTTCTTCTTCACCTCCGGCACCACCGGCCGCTCCAAGGCCGCGGTGCTGACCCATGGCCAGATGGCCTTCGTGATCACCAACCATCTCGCCGACCTAGTGCCCGGCACCACCGAGGATGACGCTTCACTGGTGGTGGCGCCGCTGTCGCATGGCGCCGGCGTGCATCAACTGGTGCAGACCGCGCGCGGCGTGCCGACCATCCTGCTGCCGTCGGAGAAGTTCGACATCGCCGAAGCGTTTCGGCTGATTGCGAAGCATCGCGTCAGCAACATGTTTACGGTGCCGACCATCCTGAAGATGATGGTCGAGCATCCCGCGGCCGATCAGCACGATCATTCCTCGCTGCGTTACATCATCTACGCCGGCGCGCCGATGTATCGCGAGGACCAGAAGGCCGCGCTGAGCAAGCTCGGCGGCGTGCTGGTGCAGTATTTCGGTCTCGGCGAGGTCACCGGCAACATCACTGTGTTGCCGCCCGCATTGCACGATCCCGAGGACGGACCGCATGCGCGGATCGGCACCTGCGGCTTCGAGCGCACCGGCATGCAGGTCTCGATCCAGGGCGACGACGGGCGCGAGTTGAAAGCCTTCGAGACCGGCGAGATCTGCGTGATCGGTCCCGGCGTCTTTGCGGGCTACTACGACAACCCCGAAGCCAATGCGAAGGCGTTTCGCGACGGCTGGTTCCGTACCGGCGATCTCGGCCACATGGACGAGGAGGGCTTCGTCTACATCACCGGCCGCGCCTCCGACATGTACATCTCCGGCGGCTCCAACATCTATCCGCGCGAGATCGAGGAGAAGATCCTGACTCATCCGGCGGTGGGTGAGGTGGCCGTGCTCGGCGTGCCCGATCCCTTCTGGGGCGAGGTTGGTGTTGCCGTCTGCGTCGCACGCGAAGGCAGCGATGCGGTCGGCGAGGCGGAGCTGGCGGCCTATCTCGCGCCGAAGGTGCCGCGCTACAAGATGCCGAAGCGGTTCTTCTTCTGGGAGGCGCTGCCGAAGTCCGGCTACGGCAAGGTGCCGAAGCGGCTGATCCGCGACGAGCTCGAGGCGCGCGGGCTGCTCGAGGTGATCGCCAAATCGCCGGGCGGCTAGCACCATGCGCAGCATCGTCCAGCCCGGCGCTCCCGTCCCTGAGCGCGTCCAGTGGGTCGCCGCGCGCGGCCGTGCCTTTTCATTCATGCTGGAGGCCGGCATTCCCCTGCTCGAGGCGGTGCGCCGCGGCTTTGCGGCGGAGGGGTTTTCGAGCGGCGTGCTCAACGCGACAGGCGGGGCGCTGGGGCCGTTTGCCTATGTGATGCCGGCACTGTCCAAGGACGGCGCCAACGCAGCGTTCTACAGCGACACGTTTCGTCCCGATGGCGTGACTCGGCTCAAGCTCGCGGCGCTGACCTTCGGCGCGCGCGATGGTGCGCCGTTCTTCCATTGCCACGGCCTGTGGACCGAGGCCGACGGCCGTTTCAACGGCGGCCACATGCTGCCTGACGAGACCGTGGTCGCAGAGCCCTTCGAGGTCAGCGCCTTCGGGATCGACGGTGCGGCCTTCGTGGCCGAGCCCGACAGCGAGACCAATTTCAAGCTGTTCGGGCCGGTCGCTACCACGCCGCTCGGCGCGAAGACCACCAGCCATGCCTTCGCGCTGCGGCTGCGGCCGAACCAGGATTTCGCCTGCGCGCTGGAGGGCTTCTGTCATCAGCACGGCATCCTGCGCGCGCGCCTACATGGCGGCGTCGGCTCGACCATCGGCGCCATCTTCACCGACGGCCACAGCGTGGTGCCGTTCGCGACCGAGCTTGCGGTGACTGCGGGTGAGATCGCAACCGATTCCGACGGTCAGTGGAACGCCGAGCTCGACGTCGCGCTGGTTGACTATCTCGGCGGGATCGCCGAGGGCCACTTGGTGCGCGGCGACAATCCGGTGCTGATGACGATGGAGCTGGTGCTGGAAGTGCTTGATGAGGCGGAGCAGCCGTAGGGGCGGGGGCGCCTGAGCATAACCTGCGCTGTCATCACCCGCGCATGCGGGTGATCCAGCATTCCAGAGACGCCGGTGCTCGAAGGGAGGGCCGCGGCTCGCTCCACCGCGTCGTCCCGGCCCAGTGCGCAATCGCGCACGGGGGCCGGGACCCATACGCCGCGGCTTGTGTTGTGAACGAGACTCGTCGTTCCAGACGGTGCATAACAACATGCATTCGGGGGTATGGGTCCCGGCCTTCGCCGGGACGACGGCGAGCATGTGGCGCAACTTGATAACAGAAATATTTTGTCGAAGGGGCTTGCGCCGTCGGGCAACTCAGTGCCAAGGGCGGTATCATCGGGGCGCATCATCGCAGTTTGCGCACATGGACGTTGATATCGAGGTCGATATCGCTGACGCAGGTTTGCTCGGTGCTGTGCGAACTGCCTTCGTGCCAGCGGCCCTTGCGCAGACCGATGTCGCTGACGCCGGCGAGCCGCAGGCAGCGCCATTGCGGCAGTGGGCCGGAACTCTGGCCCGCGAACTGCCAAGCCAGCACGACCTCTTCACCGCTCTTGTTGTGTCCGATGATGTGCGGGCAAAGCTCGCGCGGCCGGCCGTCGTAGCGGCAGACGACCTGTTGCTCGGTGAGGATCGCTTTGCGGAAGAGGGCGTAGGCCGAGCTGGGCATGGCGTCAGGCTAATGCGGTTTGCGGGCGACTTCGGGGCGAGGCGCTAAACGGCGAAGATGTTGGTCTCGACTGGCATCTGGCCCGCGACATTGTGTTGGCCTCGCGGCATGTGGGTCCGCGACATTGCGTTCTTGGTATGTTCTTGACGCGGCGGAGCCACTCTGCAATTGTATCGCGCGATCGCGTCAAGTTTCAGGGGTGGGCGAGTGGCAAGACGAAACCGCACGATCAACATGCCTGCGCCGTATCTCCGGCGCGTCTGGCTCGATCGGGACCGCATCACCAATCGCAAGGCTTACCCCTTTACACTGCCGCTGCTCCGCGATGATTTCGAGCTAACCTTCGACAAGGCGATCACGATCATCGTCGGCGAGAACGGCACGGGCAAGTCCACGTTGCTGGAAGGCATCGCCGCGATGGCCGGCTACGACGATGCCGGCGGCGGCAAGGGCTATCGGCCGGTCGATCATTCCCGCGCGCTGGAGAAGATGGGTGGATCGCTCGCCAGCGCGCTGCGCGCGAGTTGGATGCCCAAGATCAGCCACGGTTGGTTCTTTCGTGCGGAAAGCTTCTTTTCGGTGGCGCGATATCTCGACGAGGCCGCGCTCGACGACCCGTCCATGCCGATTCCGCCGGACTTCCTGTCGCATTCCCACGGCGAAGGCTTTCTGCGCTTCTTCAACGAGCGCTGCCAACGGCAGGGCATCTTCATCTTCGACGAGCCGGAATCGGCGCTGTCGCCGACGCGTCAGATCGAATTCCTGAAGCTGCTGCAGCGGATGAACAGGACGACCCACTGCCAGGTCATCATGGCCACGCATTCGCCAGTGCTGATGGCCTATCCCGACGCGACCCTGCTGCGGTTAACAAAGGGCGGGCTGGAGCCCGTGAGCTTGAAGAGCACCGACCATTACAGGCTGATGCGCCAGTTCTGCGATGACCCAGAGGGCTTTGTCGCAGAGGCGCTGACGGAGGCAACGACATAATGGCTCGCAGGCGGCATCGCCCAATCAACCTTCCCGCGCCGTATCTCAAGCGCGTCTGGCTCGATCCATCGCTCATCCCCGATCGTGAGATCTATCCGTTTTGTCTCCCGATTTTCAGGGATCCATTCGACCTGAGCTTCGAGTCCGCCATCACCATCATCGCCGGCGAGAACGGGACGGGAAAATCCACAATCCTCGAGGGCATTGCCGCGATTGCCGGCTTTGACAGTGGCGGAGGCGGCAAGGGACATCGGTCGGTCGAAGCGGGCATCGAGGAGACGGGTGCGGACCTGGTGATCGCGCTGCGTGCGGGCTGGGTGCCGAAAGTCACTTACGGCTGGTTCTTCCGCGCCGAGACGTTCTTCTCGGTCGCGCGATACCTCGATCGTTCGGCAGTAGTGGCGCAACAGGATCTCGCTGCGACCGTCGGGGCGTCGCCGCAATTCGCGCCGGACTATCTGTCCTTCTCCCACGGCGAAGGCTTCATCCAGTTCTTCCAGGAGCGCTGCCAGAAACAGGGCATCTTCATCTTCGACGAGCCGGAATCGGCGTTATCACCCGCGCGCCAGATCGAATTCCTGAAGTTGCTGCGGCGCATGGATCAATCGGGACATTGCCAGGTCATCATGGCAACCCACGCGCCGATGCTCATGGCCTATCCCAACGCGACGCTGCTGCGGCTGTCGAAATACGGGCTCGAGCCCGTCGATGTCGAGCTGACCGATCACTACCGGGTCTTGCGCGAGTTTTGCACGGACCCGCGAGGATTTGTCGAAGCCGCGATTGAGGACTGAGAACGGGCGTAGCGCGGGGTCCGCGCCGAGTACACCGGGCGGAACCTGCCGAGATCGTCGCAGGGCAGGGATGATCCTTCGCCGACCACCGCTGTCATTTCGTGCTAGACTACGGTCAAACAAGCGGAAACAGGGAGGATGCCATGCATCATGCCTTGGTGCCCAGTGATCGCGTCGAGCGCGTTCACGTCTACGGACGCGACGGCGCCAAGCTTGGATCGATCGAACGGCTCATGCTCGAAAAGCTGAGTGGAACGGTGGCCTACGCCGTGATCAAGACCGGTGGAGTGCTCAGCACCCACCACCATTATCCCGTGAAGTGGAGCGCACTTCGATACGATCCGGTGCGGCAGGCCTACGAGGTCGAGGCGACACTGGAAGACTTGCAGGCGGGCCCGTGCGAGATCGACGGTGACGAATTCGACTGGGGCGATCGCTCGCAGTCGTATACGCATCCGAATTACTGGGCAGTGTAGCGAAGCGAAACGGACGCCGGTGTCCGCCATAGCTTTCCAAGCGAACCGCGGAAGCCGTAGCGTGTCGCTCGCTCTGGTTCGCAATCGCGTAGCCCGCATGAGCGGAGCGACATGCGGGATGCTACTTCGCTTCCGCAAACGCCTTCAGCTTCAGGAAGAAGTCCTTCAGGATCGCGTTCCGGTCGATGAAGGTGACGTAGCGGATCGGATGCCGCCGGCGATCGGTGCTCCAGGTCATCTGCTCGGTCAGGACAGGAGCGGGAATGATCACGCTCGGCGCCCAACTGGCGTTGAGCAGCCAGCCGACCGGCGCCATGTCCCAGATCTCCTTGGCCCAGCCCGGATGATCCGGCGAATACTCCTTGAAGCGCTGCGCCAGGAAGGCGCCGATGCCGCCGTGTGGCTCGACATGGCGCTCGATCTCCGGCACCGTTGTGTGCAGGCGCGAGGTGACGCCGAGGCACGGCACCAGCACCAGCGGCACGCCACTGTCGAGCAGCACCTGCGCGCCGCCGACATCCTGTCTCATGTTGACCTCGGCCGTATCGGGCCATTCCAGCGCATGGCCGCCGAGCCACACCACGACGACGCGATCGATGATGTCGGGTGCCTTCAGCAGCGCCGAGGCGACGTTGCTGATGGCGGCGATGGCGACGACGTAGAGCGGATTATCCGGCGATCCGGCCCGGGCCCGCACGATCAGGTCATCGACCGCGGCCGCCTCGCGCGCTTGCTTCGCTTTACCGACATAGTCGACGACACCGCGATGCACCAACCCGTCAGGCGAAACGTGCAGCCGCTCCAGCAGGCGCAGGATCTCCTGGTAGCTCAGCTCCATGCCATGAGCAGGACTATCCGCGCGCTTGTTGAAGAACGGCGCGGCATAGATCGCCTCCACATCGAAGCGATCTCGCGACAGCATCATCTGCACAATCGCGAACTAGTCGTCGATCTCGTTGTAGGTGTCGGTGTCGAGCACGACGCGCACCTTGCCGACGGGCGGCGCGAGCAGCTTGAGGCGGGTGGCTTCAGAGAGAGGCATTGTGTTGATCCGAACTGACTTCTTGCCATTGAGACTAGGTCTTCGATCGAGGCTCGCATAGCCGCCATCGGTAGCCGAGCGGACCGACATGCGGGGTTTCCAGGTCGACGGCCCCGGATGTCGCTCCGCTCATCCGGGCTACTCGTAGCGTTTGGCGATCGAGACGAGAGCCTGGTCTGTCGTCAAAGTTCGCATCGAGCCTTCGCGTGAGTTTTTCTCACATTACGCGCGAGTTTTTGATGGATTGTCCGGCTCAAATTTTAGAGATACGTCCGTGGCAGAGATCGGTCTCAGCCGGCAAATCACCGGGCGAAGTGATCTGAACAGGAGACACAGGCAACATGGTGGGCGACATCAACGTTCGAGCCGGCCAGTGCCACTGCGGCGCAGTGCGTTTTGAGGTGACGCTCAGCGACGGCCTCAATTCGATCCGCCGCTGCAATTGCTCGTACTGTCGAATGCGAGGCGCCGTCGTTGTCATGGCGGAAATCGGTGGGATCAGGATCCTGCAGGGCGAGGATGCGCTAACGAGCTACCGCTTCCATACCGGATCAGCGCAGCACTTCTTCTGTTCTCGCTGCGGAATTTACACGCATCATCAACGACGATCGAACCAGAATCTGTATGCCGTCAACGTCGCCTGTCTGGACGGGTTAAGCCCATTCGATTTCCCCGAGGTACCGGTCATGGATGGCATCAATCATACGAACGATACCGGCCGGCCAACGCGTCGCGCAGGCACACTCCGCTTCATCCCCGCTGACTAATGTCGCGGTCAACTGACCGTCCCTTGCCCCCCGAGGAAGACGGCGGCCGGCGACTTCGCTCTCGTGCAAGAAACCGATCTCCCATCCAGTCTAAATGCCGAGCGATAAGCTTCGGCACGCGCGCCGCGCGGGCCGATCCAATGGAGGAGACGGGGATGAAGGGAACGATCGCGAGGGCCTGCGTCGTGGTGGCGGCGTGGGCGGTGCTGGGGACCGCCTGGGCGCACGGGCCGACCCGCCGCAAGGTGCAGGAATCGATCGAGATCGATGCGCCGCAAGCCAAGGTGTGGGCGGTGATCGGCAATTTCCAGGACATGAACTGGCTTGTGGGCGTCAGCAAGACCGAGGGCGAGAAGGGCAATGAGATCGGCGCAACCCGGCGGCTGACGCTGACGCAAGGCGCGACCATCGACGAGGAGCTCTACAAATACGACGCCGACATGATGAGCTATTCGTACCGGATCACGGCGGTCGATGTGAAGGTGCTGCCGGTCACCAATTATTCCTCGACGTTGACGGTGTCGCCCGCGCCCGACGGCAAGGCAAAGCTGGAATGGGCCGGCGCGTTCTACCGCGGCTATCCCAACAACGATCCGCCGCCCGAGCTGGACGACGAGGCCGCGATCAAGGCGGTGAGCGGGCTTTATCGCACCGGGCTCGAGGCGCTGAAGAAGAAAATCGAGAGCGGCACTTAGAGCATGATCCGGAAAAGTGTGAAGCGGTTTTCCGAACAGATCATGCCCAAACAAGGAGCTAAAGCGCGATCACGATTCAACCCAATCACATAGCGCTTTAGCCATGCGCGCGATCCTACTTGTGGCGCTGCTCGCTGGCCTCTCGGCCGCGCATGCCGAGGAGGCGTTCGTCACCAACCAGCTCAGCGACGACCTCACGGTCGTCGATCTCGCGACCTCGAAGGCGGTCGCGACGATCGCGATCGGCGGCAAGCCGGCGGGCGTCGCCCTCACGTCGGATGGCCGGTTTGCCTATGTGACGAGCCCCGATGCCAAGGTGCTGACCGTGGTCGACGCCGCCGAGCGCAAGGTCGTTGGCCGGGTCGATGTCGGCGGCGGCCCGCTCGGCATCGCCGTCGCACCCGACGGCGCAACGGTCTATGTCGCCGACTGGTACGCCGCCGCGGTGCGGGTGATCGATCCGAAAGAGCGGCGTGTCGTCGCCAGTCTTGCGGTCGGTGCATCGCCGTCCGGGCTCGCGGTGACGCCCGATGGACGATTGTTGCTCTCAGCGGACCGCGACGACGACAGCGTGTCCATCGTCGACACCTCAGCGCGCGAGCGGAAGGGGATCGTGAAGGTCGGGAGCCATCCGTTCGGCGTGACTGTTGATGCGGAGGGCCAGCGCGCCTACACCGCCAATGTCGGCTCGAACGATGTCTCGGTGATCGACATCGCCAGCCGCAGCGAGATCGCCCGCGTGCATGTCGGCCTGCGGCCTTACGCGGTCGCGCTGGCGCAGGGCCGCGGCTTCGTCACCGACCAGTATTACGGCAAGGTCAGTGTGTTCGACCTCGCGACATTGCAGCCGCTGAAGCGGATCACGGTCGGCGATTACCCCGAAGGGATCGAGGCGACCGTCGACGGCAAGCGGATCGTGGTCGCGAACTGGGAGAGCAACACGCTGAGCGTAATCGATGCTGCCGAGATGAAGGTTGTCGGCGCGGTCAAGGTCGGCGACGGCCCGCGCGCGTTCGGGGTGTTTCTGAGAAGGACGGAGTAGGTGGTGGCATATAGCCCGCATGAGCGAAGCGACATGCGGGGCAATATGACGAGAGAGATTCCCGGATATCGCTCCGCTCATCCGGCTGCCCACTAAGCGCGGAGAGGCGCAGCTACTCCGCCGCCTCGCTCGCGCTGCTCTTCCTTGGCTTGCTGTTCGCCTTCTTCAGCACCGGCGCCAAAAACTTGCCGGTGTAGCTGCGCGGTGCTTTGACGATGTCTTCCGGCGGGCCCCAGGCGACGATCTCGCCGCCGCCGTCGCCGCCTTCGGGGCCGAGGTCGATCACCCAGTCGGCGGTCTTGATGACCTCGAGATTGTGCTCGATCACCACGACCGTGTTGCCCTGCGCGACCAGCTCGTGCAGCACCTCCAGGAGCTTGGCGACGTCGTGGAAGTGCAGGCCGGTGGTCGGCTCGTCCAGGATGTAAAGGGTGCGGCCGGTGGCGCGCTTTGACAGCTCCTTGGCCAGTTTGACGCGCTGGGCCTCGCCGCCGGACAGCGTGGAGGCCTGCTGGCCGACATGGATGTAGTCGAGGCCGACGCGGTGCAGGGTCTGGAAGGTCTCGCGCACGCGCGGCACCGCCTTGAAGAATTCGGCGGCTTCCTCAACGGTCATGTCGAGCACGTCGGCGATGCTCTTGCCCTTGAGCAGCACCTCCAGCGTCTCGCGGTTGTAGCGCTTGCCCTTGCAAGTGTCGCAGGTGACGTAGACGTCGGGCAGGAAGTGCATCTCGATCTTGATGACGCCGTCGCCCTGACAGGCCTCGCAGCGGCCGCCCTTGACGTTGAAGGAGAAGCGCCCGGGCTCGTAGCCGCGCGCCTTGGCCTCGGGGAGCCCTGCGAACCACTCGCGGATCGGCGTGAAGGCGCCGGTGTAAGTCGCGGGGTTGGAGCGCGGGGTGCGGCCGATCGGCGACTGGTCGATGTCGATGATCTTGTCGATGTGCTCCAGTCCCTCGATGCGGTCGTGCGGAGCGGCGCCCTCGCTGGCGTTGTTGAGCTTGCGGGCGATGGCACGATAGAGCGTGTCGATCAGCAGCGTCGACTTGCCGACGCCGGAGACGCCGGTGACGCAGGTGAACAGGCCGAGCGGAATCTCCGCCGACACATTCTTCAGATTGTTGCCGCGGGCGTTGACGACCTTGATGGTGCGGCGATGGTTCGGCGGCCGCCGATCGGGCACGGGGACCGAGAGCTCGCCGGTCAGATACTTGCCGGTCAGCGACTTCGGATTGCGCATGATCTGGTCGGGCGTGCCTTGTACCACGATATGGCCGCCATGCATGCCGGCGCCGGGGCCGATGTCGAGCACGTGGTCGGCGAGGCGGATCGCGTCCTCGTCATGCTCGACGACCACGACCGTGTTGCCGAGATCGCGCAGCCGCTTCAGGGTGTCGAGCAGGCGGGCATTGTCGCGCTGGTGCAGGCCGATCGACGGCTCGTCCAGCACGTAGAGCACGCCGGTCAGCCCCGAGCCGATCTGCGACGCCAGGCGGATACGCTGGCTCTCGCCGCCGGAGAGCGTGCCGGAGGAGCGCGACAGCGTCAGGTAATTGAGGCCGACGTCGAGCAGGAAGGTCAGGCGCTCGCGGATCTCCTTGAGGATGCGGGCTGCGATCTCGTTCTGCTGCGCGTTCAGCGCGTCCGGTACCGTCTCGAACCATTCGCCGGCGCGCTTGACCGAAAGCTCTGATATCTCGCCGATATGCTTAGCCCCGATCTTGACGCAGAGCGCCTCCGGCTTCAGCCGGTAGCCGTGGCAACCTTCGCAGGGCACGTCGGAGAAATACTTGCCGAGCTCCTCGCGCGCCCACTCGCTCTCGGTCTCGCGATAGCGGCGGTTGATGTTGGTGACGACGCCCTCGAATGGCTTCTTGGTGTCGTAAGAACGGACGCCGTCCTCGTAGGAGAACTTGATCTCGTCGTCGCCGGAGCCGTGCAGCAGCGCGTTCTGTACCTTCTTCGGCAGATCCTTCCACTTGGTGTCGAGCGTGAACTTGTAGTGCTTGCCGAGCGCGGTCAGCGTCTGGATATAATAGGGCGAGGACGACTTCGCCCAGGG
>Ga0099822_1001839_pt1 | contig 25514 bp, 13 predicted proteins | sample CowpeawhiteBW_FD_76839 | JGI IMG/M metagenome (GOLD analysis project Ga0099822, IMG submission 76839) | Root nodule microbial communities of legume samples collected from California USA - Cow pea white BW | ecosystem: Host-associated > Plants > Roots > Nodule | place: USA: California | collected... | reverse complement strand
TAAAAAAAATATATTTCTAATAAAAAAAATTAGTAAGTTTTAATTTTATTTTTTTATAAAAAAAAAAAAAAAAAAAAAATAAATATATAAAAAGAAAAAAAAAAAAAAATTTTTTTTAAATTTTAAATAATTAATTAATTTTATTTATTTTTTTTATTTTAAAAAATTTTTTTTTTTTTTTTTTTGCAGTAATCAAAGTCAAACTTACTCATTTTACTTAATAGAAATATATTTAAAACATCTTTTAGGTCTAATCAAACAATTCATTTAGAATATTTCTTAAAAAGGTTACTGAATAGTTTCAGTTATAACGTGTATATAACAGAAACAAATTGCAATAGTGATGTGAATTTTATATTCTCGTATCTTAACTTGACTTATATGTTCTGAAGCTAAGAATAAAAGGTTTTTAAATTCTTTTTTTAGAGTAATATCCTTAATTTTCAATATGTAGTTGGGCATTGATTTGTATATTTGTGTTATTATCTTCAATCAGTGGTATAAGAAACGTATAGTTCAGTAAAATATTTTTTCTAGGAAAAATAATCACATTTTTCGTATAATAAGGAGATAACTTTCTTGAGTAGAATATTGCTAACACATTATTAAACTATTGAAAAGAGTTCATTAGAGAAAATATACATTAATCAATTAGGATAGCGGAAATATTGTAAAAAAACTAATAACTCTACAAAAATTGTAATTATATGTGAATAATGTGTTTTTAATGTTTTTGCTGTAAAAAACATACTTTAATGTTTAATGGATATTCTTATTGTTGTTATTTATAAGATCTAATTAATTAATTCATCAATATTAAGAAATTTGATTGATCTAACTGATAATAAAATTGTCCTAAATTTATATTGTTTCTGAAAGTTATTCTCACCATTAACATTACCCTCTTTCATCAATGTTTGTCAATAAATTCATATAGATACTTTAATTTAAGCCGTGAGAGAGGGAAAACAGGAGAAAAATCATTAAAAGATGAAAATTTGAATGAAAAAGAAAGCACGGAAAATGCATCGACCACAATCCAAAGCTAACAAAGAAAAACAATTGATAAATTACTCTTTTAATACACTGCATTTTCTTCATGTGCAGATAATTGTTTAATGAGGAGTGAAAAGTTATATCTATTAAATCAGAGTGGAAAATACAACCAAACTCATAAATCAGTAAGATAAAGTGTTTTTTACCCTATATTTTGAATTTCTTCTTAAATGAAATATTTTGTTTTTTATCTGAACATGAAATTTTAAATTTTCTTCCGGTGGAACAAGTTCACTCATAATTGTTTCCTTATTCAATGAAATTGAAGTATGAAACTTTTGAAATTTAAGCGCCATGAAAGTGAGAACCAACTTTATTTTACTCACAAGATGCTTATGAAGCAAGAATTAAAAAAGGCTTTATTCCTGTGTCTTTATTTTTTTTCTCTTTTTCTCTTTATCTTTTCCACCCTTCTTCTGTCACTTTTTTTCCTGCCAAAATACAAAAAAACGTACTATACACATATCACCCGCAAAGAGAGGGGTCCCTACTCACCTCTTTGTCACGTAGTAATTGACTCTAGTCACAAACTTCGATATGAGAGGAACTTTCCACAAACACAATTTCTCATTTTTTTTTTCTCCTTAATTACTACAACTTTGATTATTTAAGGTAACATAGTAAAATAACATTAACTAATCACGTTGAGAATGTTACTTGGCAAATATTGAATTGTTCCAACGTGTGCTAATCAGTAATGAAGTAGTTGTTTTGTCCGTGATGTCTGATTATGCACCAAATGTAATAACTATGTTTGTGAATTAAATAATAGTGCATACAGTTTTGAAAAAAATGGAAGAGAGAATAGAGAAAGTGAAAGTGATGTATCTGATTTTTTGCGTTGTTGGTAATCTTTAACTTTTGCAATCTCAAATCTTGAATTCCTCGTTTAACACCTAGAGACGCAACTGTGAGGAGGTTCGTTTTCTTCGCAGTGAAAGTGCCAGGATCTTTCCTCGTGGACCGCAATTGAAAGTTCAAATTGTGGTACACGTTTTGGGCGGTTGAGAAAACATAGAAACAGGGAAGAAATTTAGCCTTGGCCAGAAGTAAACGAATTTGTGAAACATAGAAAACCATGTTTCTCGAGGTTGTAGCAGTGGTGTTTGTGCTGGCAACAACAACAGTGACTGGTGAAGATTCCGTGAGTTTCACCTATAATGGGTTCCGATCAGCACCTCATTTGTATCTTGACGGCGGCGCTGAGTTCACCTCCTGTGGCATGCTTAAACTCACCAACCACACCAGGCAACAAAAGGGTCATGCTTTCTTCCAAAGTCCAATAGCCTTCAAGAACACCACAAATGGAAGTGCATCTTCTTTCTCCACCTCCTTTGTGTTTGCGATAAGTTCTGAGTATCCGGATTTGAGTGGTCATGGGATTGTGTTTGTGGTTTCTCCAACAAAAGGGCTTCCAAATTCTCTGCCAAGCCAGTACCTTGGCCTGTTTGATAACACCAACAATGGCGACACCGGCAACCATGTTTTCGGGGTGGAGCTCGATACTATTCAGAACATTGAATTTGGTGATATCAATGACAACCATGTTGGAATTGATGTCAACGAATTGAAGTCGGTTAAGTCAGTCCCTGCAGGATATTACAGTGACGGGGGGATTAAGAATTTGAGTCTCATCAGTGGCTACCCAATGCAGTTATGGGTGGAATATGATGGCCTAAAGAAGCAGATTGATGTTACTTTAGCTCCAATCAACATAGGCAAACCAGAAAGGCCTTTGTTATCTTTAAGCAAAGATCTTTCTCCAATTCTTAACAATAGCATGTACGTTGGATTCTCATCCTCAACTGGGTCAATTCAAAGTTATCATTATATTTTGGGTTGGAGCTTTAAGTTGAATGGCCAGGCTGAACAACTTGCCATCTCTGAACTCCCCAAGCTACCTGGACGAGGCAGTAAAGAACAGTCTAAGGTTCTTATTATTGTTTTGCCTATCATATCAGTCATTTTGGTCATCGTGGTGGTGGCTCTTGCAATGGTTCATGTCATGAAAAGGAAGAAGTTCACGGAGCTGCTTGAAGATTGGGAGCAAGACTATGGTCCTCACAGGTTCAAGTACAAAGATCTTAGCCTGGCAACAAAGGGGTTCAGGGAGAAGGAGCTATTGGGAAGCGGTGGATTTGGCAGAGTGTACAAAGGTGTGATGCCAATTTCAAAACTTGAGGTTGCAGTGAAGAAGGTATCCCATGAATCAAGACAAGGGATGAGAGAATTTGTGGCAGAAATTGTTAGCATTGGGCGTCTCAGGCACAAGAATCTGGTTCCCCTTCTGGGGTACTGCAGGCGCAAAGGAGAGTTACTATTGGTCTATGACTACATGCCAAATGGAAGCCTTGACAAGTATCTCTACAACAAACCAAGAGTGACCCTAAATTGGAGCCAGAGATTTAGAATCACCAAAGGGGTTGCTTCAGGTCTGCTTTATCTGCATGAGGAATGGGAGCAAGTTGTGGTCCACAGAGACATTAAGGCTAGTAATGTGCTACTTGATGCCGAATTGAATGGTAGATTAGGGGACTTTGGTCTTTCAAGGTTGTATGAGCATGGAAGTGACCCTCACACTACTCATGTGGTTGGAACACTTGGGTACCTAGCCCCAGAGCACACTAGAACAGGTAAGGCCACTACAAACTCTGATGTGTTTGCTTTTGGTGCATTTATGCTAGAGGTTGTGTGTGGAAGAAGGCCAATAGAGCAAATGGGGTGTTCTGGGAGTGAAATTCTGGTTGATTGGGTGTATAACTGTTGGAAAAGAGGTGAGATTCTCGAGGCAAGGGATCCAAATTTGGGCACAAATTATAAGGCAGAGGAGGTGGAGTTGGTGTTGAAACTAGCTTTGTTGTGCTCACATTCAGATCCTTCAGCCAGACCAAGCATGCGCCAAGTTGTTCAGTATTTGGAGAGGGATGTGCCTCTGCCAGATTTATCTTTGCTTAGCTTATCTTCCACTGGCTTAAGATTTGGCCTGCATGAAGACTTTCAGGATTGTCCAATGTCTTATCCTTCATCCATGGATAGGCCAATCTCTCGCACTTCTTCAATTGCTGAATCACTTCTCTCTGGTGGACGTTGATTTTAGAAAAAAGACACATGAAATGTTGATGATTGTTCTATTTCATTGTATTTCATTTCATCGCATTCTTGATATTTGTTATTTGATTTTGTATCATATTCTGATGTGAAATGAGTTATCGAAAATAGAAAAGAACATAGAGTTCGGTGTCTTGTGTTTGTTACTCCATTTTGACTCTTATGTGGTCATATCATAGATCTATAGTTTGAGTTTATGCCTCTTTATTAGGAAAGAAAGAAAAACTAGACTAGTCAATATGACAGAAGATTCAGCGTGAGAGTCTGTCACATATTTTGAAGTACGAACATAAATAGTGACAACATAGCTTTTTTCTCATGTCCCCACTAGATTATCACTTCTATGTATTTGTTTAACTGAATTATGAATTTCTTCATGGCCATTGTTTCAAAACAACTTTGATTTCATATTGAGAATTGAGAATGATGTTTTAGTAAAATCACATAGAAAGCGGACACTTCAAAAGTTGAAGCCCCACAAAATTTATGTGGTTCACAATGTACCGAGACCAATCAACATTCAATTATTGTCATTTAGGCTTTCCCAACATTAATAACTAATTATTACTTACTCAAAATTCTTTTATGTTAATATTGCACGAATTTCTATAAAAAAGTTTTTTTAAGTTTCAGATATTCAACTGCGATTAACTCGAGTTTAATTTAAAAAGGGCATTGATAATACGAAATTTTAAAACAAATTTATTAACTTGTTTCAATTTTCTAATTTTTATTTAATATAAAACTCTTAACTTTATTTAAATTTTCAATACTATGTGATGGAAGATTAAGTAAGTCTATATTTCCATCGTGACCACTTTAATAATTTTGGCTTTCAGAGAATAAATTACTTTATTTTACATTCCCGCATGAAAAGAAGAAAAGATGATAGACGATGCACTTTTTTTTTTTCTTTTTTACATTGCCTTCACACAATAAAATGTAACACATCATTGTCATCCTACATTTGGCATGTTAAGTGGGTGTTCTTTAATTCCTATTTGATCTCAAACCTTAAAGTACCTAATTCTTTCAACTATTTATGAACCAATAATTAATGAACTTTGATAAATCATAAAAAATAACTTGATACTATTTAAATCAATCAAATTCATACTAAATTTAAGCTTTCATTGAACACAAACTTATAAACTTATAATGATTTTCAAATTTTAAGACGGAAGATAAAAGAGTATTAAGAATTTATTTGTTTAATTTATCTTAACAAAAATTACTTTTATTTTAAAAAGCTGTCATTGATATTTTTTAATAAAAAAAAATATTTAGAACTGCTTACGCAACGAGTTTTTGCATACTTTTATGCACGAGGCTATCTCAATTTCTAAAAGATTTTAGGTCAATATAATGGAGATATTTAATTCACATTCCAAAAGTTTTTTTTTTTTAAGAAAAAGGTCATGTAAATTTTAAAATAATTTTGTCAGAATTTAATAATTTCCTAAATATTTTTTAAAGATGGTTTATAATTAGTCACTTTCTCTCTATCATTTATAATTACTTGAGGATGACTTGGGTTTTACAATGAAGCATAAATCTAAAGCTTTTAGTTACTTCAAGCATTGAAAACACTTCTGCTTAACTAAAACGGTAGGAAAGTGAAGTGGTTAAGGATAAACAATAGATTGGTTATGCTCTAGAGAATTTAACCAATTATATAGAGATGAAAACATTGCAAGGCAATACATTATTTATCATATTCCTCAAGATAATGAAGTAGTGGAAATGATAGATTAGATCTTGTTAGAGAGAAAGGGGAATGTTGTACAATTCAAGGTTGGAAAGAAGATTCTACGTTGAGAAAGTTAATACAACTTGATGAATCATTGTCATTAATTTACAAAATAATTTGAGGTATGGTTTAAGGGATATGTGATGTTTGATGAAACATCATTTCTAAATCTTAAATACGAAGAAAGGTCATGTAGATCTAATGAGGTTTTCTACCGGGTAGAGATTGAAGGTTCTTCTATCAAAAAAGAGAAATCATCTTTTTAAAGAGTACAAATAAATTGAAATGGACTTCCAAAAGTGACATCAACATTTGCACAAAAATTAGGGTTTAAAATCAAGACCTCCTAAACACATTGTGTTTTATAATTCAAACGTCTTATGAAGATAGAAAATCTTACATGAGTTACATATTTGATGATGTGATGATTTTTTTTCCCTTTGAGTGTAAGTTTGGGTGCCATAAGGAGACATTCACTTGTAGTGAATTTATTAAGTGCATTATGGCAATGTATAAGGAGATTTGTTAGAATTTAGTGGATCTACCAAAAGGAAGAAGATTTGTTGAATTAAAATGAATCTTTAAGAAGAAGGTTGGACAATTTTACTTTGAAGCGAACAATATTGAAACCGGACATTAGACAATTTAGCACGTCCAATACTCTTTTCATTAAGTATAATTCTTTCCTGATAGTTGAGGATTATATTCAAAATGAAGGTGTCCAATATTATGAGATTTGTTCTTTAGTTCTCAAACACACATCCATCAAATTTCTTCTTGCTCTAGTGCACTATAACTGAAACTAGAGCAACTTAATGTGAAAATTGTTTTACTCCTTATGTTGAAGAGGATTTTTTTTCTCAAACAGAAGGTTTCAAGGAGCTCGAAAAGGAGGACAAGATTTTTGAACAACAAATCCTATTGTATAGGTTGAAGCAATTTCTAAGATTGTGGTAAGGAGGTTTAATGATTTCATCGTCTTATGGATATACTAAAGTCTTTATGAAGCATGCATTTATCATAGGAATACAAATGATGGTTCTTAGGTTTATCAACCTATATGTATGTAGACAATATGTTTATAGGTCCAAGAACATGTTTAGATTCAAAAGTTGAAATCGTTGTTAAGCAACGAATATGAGGTGGAGAAGATTAAAGCTTCTAAAAAGATTTTAGATATGGAGATTATATGAAATCCTGCTTAAAAGAAACTGTCCTTGAGTTAAAGAGATTATATTCAAAATGTCCTGAACCATTTTGGTATGTCACATGCCAAGTTAGTTATGACTCCTTTGACATTGTCTATTTGTTCTTGTGCATTCAGTACTACTCAATTTGAAACATAGAGGGATATGTTTCATGTTCCTTATGCTACTATAGTGGGAAGTTTGATATATCCAATGTATGTACTCAACCTAACTTTGCTAAAATAGTCAATATGATGAGCATATACATGGACAATCTTGAAAAGGAACATTGAAAAGTGGTGAAATATATCTTTAGGTACCTTAGTGATACTTTTAATCCGGTACTTATCTACAAGAGTAGAACATTGTCCACTTGTGCAAATTATTCAAATTCTAACTATTAGTAATTTGTAAACCTATATACAATTAAATATGTTTTTGCTTAACAACTCATTAGTCAACATTATCTTGCGATATGTAGTTTTTTTTTACCAACTACAGTATAGTATATGACTTTAATTGAAATTGTGAATTATAGGATTTAATTGAAGGGCTCATTACTTGTGAGAGTTTTTCCATAAGATATTTTATCATCTTTTATGATAGTCTTGATATAATTTTGTTGGCCAAAGAACAAGTTGTGAATGAACAAAATATATTTGTATCAGATATCACTTCATTCACACAAATGAAAGCATTAAAGTGAAAAAGATTGATATGAGAAAGAATATTGTAAATATGTTTAGGGATTGTGATTAACATTGATTGTTACTATCTATGATGCACAAATACGATACGTGTGTATCGGATACGATATGTATCCGATACGTCGATACATTTATTTTCAAAATAATAGGATACGATATGTGATAGATACGCAATATATAAATATTGAAAAATGTACAATAATTCTTACAAATATAATAAATATATGATTATTAATGTGTGAATTCAAAATTCCTAATTAGAGACCAGCTATTTTGATAGCCAAAACCGGGTAGCTAATGTTAGTGACCAATTTAAAAACCAATTCATAATTTTAATTATTTTAATTATCAATTTAGAGACTAATTATAATTTTTTGGAACTATTTTAGTTGTCAATTTGGTTACTATATAGTAACTAATTAATTTTTGTCACTAAAATTGTTCACTTTTCAAAGATTTTATTGTAGTGTATTACGACTTTATAAAGTAGATACTTCATTGATAAATATTGTTAACGTATCCTAAAGTATCGGACACGATACGTGTCGAACAGGAATACGTGACCTAAGTTGAAGTATCGGTGCATCATATGTTACTATTAATATTGATGTTGAAGAAAATTAAAATTAAAGTGGAGATTTGTGAGACAAATTCACATATCTTATTAGAAAAAGATTATGTTATGAATATAAATTTGTGTGCTCATTCAAATTGCAAATTGGTTTAAAAAGTTAAAAGCATATTCTATTTTAGTCTCTAAATTAAGTTTAATTTTAATTTTAGTTTCTAAATTCTATAAAATCCACAATTTAGGTCCTATATTATTTTTTAGAATTTTAATCTCTAAAATGTTAATTATACTTCATTTCAGTCTTTGAATATTTTTAATGTAATTTTCGTTCTTTCATTTTTAATTACTCATAATTTTTTTTTTCAATTGTCAGTTCAATTATCTTTTACTTACATAATGAAATTGGAGGAAAAACACATAATACTATATGACTCTCTTTTTTCATTGAAAAGGGTAAATGACGTACGAGTTGTAGGTATTCTTTTAATAAATATAATTTGATGGTGATTTAATATATTTTTTAAATTAAAAATGGAATAGTTATAATTAATTAAAGGTTAAAGGATCAAAATGGCGCAAAATGAATTTCATGACCAAAATTATAGTCAATTAAAATTAAAGGATTAAACTTGTGGGAGAAATTTAAAAAAAAAAAACTACAAGATTTTGTTTTTTCTTTAAATATAAGGACTAAAATTACAATTGTTAGGATTGAAAAATTATTAGTGAGAATTCTATGTTTACGGAGTCAAATTTGTAATTGTGAACAATGTCGTTCAATGTTAGAAAATAACTAGAAATTTGATCTTTTATAAATCGAGTTCCTATTTATGTACAATGTTGTCCAACATAAAAAAAATCCACTTAGAATTAGATTATTCCAAAGTAAAATTCATAAGAAATTTTCCAATTTTCTTTCGAAAATAAAAAAAAATAGAAAAAAGTAACGTCAACTCAATTCCTCATAAACTAAATTCTAACCATTGTTCCCATGCTAACGATGTTATTATTTGACTATCTTAAATGAAATTCTCTCCCATAAATAATAAATAAGTCTATTACAGAAAAAAATCAACAAATATTCATTTACAGATTTTTTTAAAAATGGATTTATTAGCAAGAGTCAGGGCTTAGACAAAATTTCAGAGTTTATAATTTTCAAAATAATCAGATATATAGCATCATTACCACCACACTTATAGTTACACGTAGACACTTTTTCACTCCCACTTGTTCCGATCTCAACCACACAAAAAAACAAGAGCAAACAAGAAAAGAAAAAAGAAGTAGATAAGGCACAGGAACAAGCACTGGTTATGCTTGTGAACAATAGCCATGGCAACTTCATCCACCACTTTGTTCTCATCATTCATACCTGCAACCACCCCATCAATCAAGTCTCCAAAAAATCAACTTTTTTTGCTTCAAAATCGATCTTTAAATCGATCCAAAAGGGTTTCCCTCGTTGTACGCGCAGTCAAGCCCCCTGCTGGTGTAAAGCTTCTTCTTTTGCTTCTTCTGTCATTCCCATTTCTTGTTGCAGCTTTTTTTGTTGTTTTTTTTTTCCTCTCACTTTGTTGTTGATGATTATGAAGCAATTGGGCATGTTTGTCTGGTTCTTTCAGGTGGAATTTCCAAAAGTTGAGCCTCAGTTTAAGCCTCCGTTTCTTGGGTTCACTAGAACTGCAGAAATATGGAACTCTAGAGCTTGCATGATTGGAATCATTGGAGTTTTTGTTGTAGAGTTTGTGAGTGTTCATCTTTTAACTGCTATGTATATACCACATGGCTTTAATGATTTTGAATTGATAAAAGTAATTTTTTATACATATTTTCTTACCATTTTTGCTTTGAGCATAGGTATTGATGATGAGTTTGGTTATTAACTGTATGGTTTTGCAGATAATAAACAAGGGAATACTTCAGGTGATTGGGGTTGATGTTGGCAAAGGTCTTAACCTTCCTCTCTGAACATTTTTTTGGTCTGTGCAAGTAAATGCTGTCATATATAAGTCAACTTTAACTTTTTCTTTTTTAATGGTTCCATGAACAAATTTTCAAATTGGCATTTTATTTGAAAATCTTTGTAATCTTGTATTTTTGTACGCAATCTTTCCTTAATCTAAAATCTGTGTTGAGGTGAACTTGTGATGTTCTTGAGTAATGCCAGTGACAGTGAATGTCGTTTTTCTTGGTTTGGTAAACTGAAATCAAACTGCGTGGCAAGCTAAACTAAGTTATTCTTCACTCATTAGATTCTGAGACATTGTGTTGGTAATAAATATTTTGCTTAATCATGAATTGAATCTGAGGTAGATCTGTTTAGGTCTTTTAAATTAAAAAAAAAAAAGGTAAATTCTTTTGATGTTACTTAAATCAAAGGTAATCCAACATACTCTTATAGAGGTCGGTCTAATGACATTTTCATGGAAGTTGATCTAATGATACTTTGATACCAAGCCAATAAAATCTTAATTAAGATGGTGTTTATAATGCTCTAAGTGATTATGAGGTGATGATGATGATGATGATAAAATCCAAGCTAAAGAGGCGTTTTAAAGATAATGTAAAAGTTTTAGATAAACAAAAAAAAAATTGCCTTTGACAAAAGATGATGAATATTGAATTTTTATTTTTCAAAATTCAAAAGAAAGTATTTCATCCATATTCAATTAATTGAATTGGATTTAAAATCAAATAATGAGTTTGGATTTGAAACTCATCTATTAAACTGAAACTAAAATTATTTGGCTCCAAATTATTATAGATTACATTTTATTTATTTTTTATGTATATTTTGAATTTGAAAAAAAGTATTTTTTTTATGCGTGCCATATTGTAACTCCAAAGAAATAATTCATTATTAGATCAGATTTGCAATGGAAGTTACAGAAGCAAAGAACGACCTACGAAAAAAAAGTTACAATAACTATTTCAACGAGCTTTTTCCTAAAAACTTTTACGAAAATAAAATAAAATTAAAGAAACTTATAAACTTAAAATTAAGTTATGAATAAGTTAAAATCACATTTAAAGAATCTATACATTAGTTTGTGAATAGCTAGCTAATTTAGCTATTGAAAGAGTAAAATTTCAACTGTTCTCCTATTTTGCTCTCCTAAAAATCTTTAAAAAATTGTGTAAACACATCCATAATGAAATATAATTATTTGACAAAAATCACGAGTTAATGTATAAGTAGATAACATTCTCTTTAAATTTTAACTCTGTATAGGCAAAGATAAGTAGATAATATTGTTCTTTTTAGATTGGATTGTTTGCAGATGAGCCGATAATAATATCGTTTTTAGATATAAATTAAATTTTAGTCTATAAATCGATTTTTTGCTTTGAACATCCAATAATCATTTTGTTTAAATTGAAAATTTTAATCATTGTTTAAGACTCATTTGTTACCTGACTCACAAGCCTATTGAACCGTTTCACTTGTCATAAAATCATCAAGAAAAATTATACTTTAACTCTCATTCTTATTTTTATCCTCTATTTTCTTATATGATTTAGTATGGACTATTGATTATTTCAAAGTAAAAGATAGTGGTACATTAATTAATAACTCACATTAAGTCGTGTCAGAAAATAAAGAATGAGAGTAAAAAAATGGGAATTATAATATCATTATACAATTGTCAGTATCACTAACGGATCTTCACATAACTTTTTGAGTATTAAAATTATTATACCACAATTTTGAGGATGTTAAAATTACTGTACAAAAATTATAGAACAACCAAATATATAAAATTTACTAAAATTCAAATAAATTATTTTACTTACATACTAAAATGTTTTATATTTTATTGACAAATATTAGTTGTTAATATTTTGTTAATATGAAAATTGAACCTACAATTTCTTTCATCCTTCTTTCCAAACTCAAAATCTACCTTATATCTCCAAAATTTTAATAAGAAAGTTAAACTCATAATCTCTACCTCCTTTCCCTTCAAATTTACCATCAAATCACCTTATCATTCCACCTGCATACTAATATAAATGTATATATAAAAGGTTAAATAATTCCAAAGATTCTCATTTTCGAAATCTCAAGTAGGTTCCTTTTTTTTTATTTGACTCAATTGGGTCTCTATCTTGGAAAATTTGTTATAATTAGGTCTTTCCGTTAGTAGGACACTAAGGGTGTTAACTATGTGTCACATGTCAGCACGTAGTTTTGATTTTTTTTTTAATTTTTAAAAAATAAAAAAATTGTCACGTGTCAAACTGACGTTGTGCCATATAACATGTGGCAGTGGTAGTGCCATGTGTCACTATGGGATGTAAGAAGTTTTAATGTAATCCCTATATTTATTATTTTGTCTCAATTTGGTCCCAATTTTTTTAAAATTGAATTAATTTCAACTCTATTCAAATTGAGACAAAATTTTACTTTTATATAAATTTCACAATGATATTTCTAACAAGATTAAGTTTTTTGATTTTTCATTTAACTTTATTTAAATATTGTTTCAAATATTTATATATCAATAATTTATAGACAAATGTTAGGGTTGATTTAAAAATAACAATTTTATACATTGAATCATAAAATTTTAAATAAATATATTCATTTTAAATTGTTATAAAATTATTTTAAAATTTTATATTTGAATTTGTAAAGTTTTTTTTTTTGTAAAGCAACTCTAACATTTATCTATAAATTATAGATATATAAATATTTAAAACAAAATTTAAATAAAATTCAATATAAAATATACATTAAATAAACTTAATTTTGTTAAAAATATCAATTATAATAAAAATAACATTGTAAAATTTCTATAAAAATTAAATTTGGTAGATTGATGAAATTAATTCAATTTTAAAAAATTTGAGACCAAATTGACACAAAATAACAAATATAGGGACTACAGTGTGACTTTTCACATCCAATAATGACATGTGACATTACCACGACCACATCACAACGTCTTTGCCACGTGGCACAACGTCAGATTGACACGTGGTAATATTTTATTTTAAAAAAAATCAAAAAAAATTAAAAATTAAAAAAAAATTAAAATTAAAAAAAAAAATGTGCTGACACGTGACATATAGTTAACACAGTTACTGTACCACTAACGAAAATGACTTAATTGCAACTAATTTTTCAAAATAGAAACTCAATCGAGTCAAATAAAAAAGAGGGGACCTACTTGAGATTTTGTTACAAAGATGGGGACCTATGAAATAATTTAACCTATATAAAAAGATTCAGTAGTCTTCGATGTTGATCAATGTCATTGATATGGTATTTCCATATAATGAAAAACATATATGTTATGACAATACAAATATTTAAAAATTAATAATGATAAAATTTTAAAGGTTAAATTACTCTTTTGGTCCCTCTATTTGTCATGAAATTTCATTTTGGTCCTCAAGTTTTTCATTGTCTCAATTTGGTCCTCATTTTCTTAAAATTGACTCAATTTGGTCCTCACTGTTAACTTTGACCAGACGGTGTTAAAGTCAATGTCACGTGTCAATCTCTGGTTTTTTTGAATTTTTTTGAATTTTTTTTATCTTTTACACGTTTCACTTCACAGTTGTGCCACGTGTCAAAATGACTCAATTTAGTCCCTATATTTGTTTTTAGTTTCACTTTAGTCCCAATTTTTGTAAAAATGAAGCAATATTGTCCTTCCTTATATTGACACTCAATTTAATCTTTGTATACAACTTATGATGATATTCTTAATAAAATTGACGTTTTTATTAAATATTTGTAGAAATATTTTTAAATAAGGGTTTTTTAGTTTTATTATTAAACAAAGTTAAACCCCAAACTTAATTTCAAAAATTAACAATTTTGTCATCATATATAAAGACATCAAATGTATCGTATTATAAAAACTTAGTGAAGATTAAAAATCAAATAACTTGTCACACATAAGTTTAGGAACTAAATTTCAAGTTCAAAACAAAACCAAAGTCTAATTTTTTGTATAGAATTTAAAGTTAATTTAAAATATTTATAGAAATATTTAAAAAACTTTAATTTTAGTAAGAATATCACCATAAAATTTATAAAAAAGTAAATTTAGTGTCGATTTAAGGGATGACAATATTATTTCATTTTTACAAAAATTGAGACTAAATTGAAACTAAAAACAAATATTAAGACCAAATTGAGTTACTTTGACACGTGACACAACTATGAAATGACAAGTGTAAAAAATTAAAAAAAATTAAAAAAAAATTAAAATAAAACAGAAATTGACATATGACGTTGACTTTAACACCATTTGGTCAAAGTTAATAATGAGGACTATATTGAGTCATTTTTAAGAAAATGAGGACTAAATTGAGACAACGAAAAATTTGAGGACCAAACTGAAATTTCATGACAAATAGAGGGACCAAAAGAGTAATTTAACCAATTTTAAATATTGAAATAAATACAAATGAATGTATTATTTAAGGATTTAAACCAAAAAGTTTAATTTATCAGATAAACAAGTAATTCAAAAAATTATTGAAAACTCAAAATAAAATAAAATGATAAATAACGTAAAACATATCCAAACATTTTTATATATCTAATTTGTATAAACAAAAATGGCTCTGCTATTCAATGTATTTGGAATGATAATGAGACTGTAAAAATCATTATATTAGACTTTTTTATTATTGCCATTATATTACACTATGATTTTTCACTCCATTAAAAAGTAGCTCTTTCAACTTTACCCTGCAGTTTTTTCAAGCTTCCAATTTAAAAGTAGATAGATCACTACTCTTTTTATATGTATTGAAAATAATTATAAATATAAATTTTTCGAAACCACATTGTGATTTTTCACCACGTAAGTGTAACTAAATATCATCGTGGTTTTTCAATGCGATCCACATTTTCAAACACCCACTAAATCAACAGTAAGAATATCAAGAAGAACATTAAGATAATTGATACTGATATTGATAACCACGTATCAAATTTCAGAACTAACGAGGAAATCCACATTAACCTACATAATTCGGACTTCTAACAGCTTTAACTGTTGTAGATTAACAAGACTCTTAACTAGCTCTGCTTTTAAAGCGCAAAGCTTTCGTAAGATCATTTCATAAAATACTACATAAATTAGCTTTTATCATCAAATTAAAAACAAAAAATCTATAACGATTATATAGTGTAGCAGCAAAAGGGTCGCCTCAAGAAGGACCAATTTAAATAATCCTACTAATTCTAGTATCTATGACCTTCGCGTCTGTGTCGAGAGCATCAGCAAGAGACATCTTACGGTGTTTCCATAAAGACTCGGCCAAGTTCTTCATTTCCTCCCCTTCACCCTTTCTCTTTTCTTGGACACTAAGTACTTCTGCATATGCACCTATAACATAAAGCAACATTTAGACTAGTCAGAATAATCTACAAACATGCACATACAGAGCCTTAAATTTGAATATTAAGGCATAATGTTATTGAGTGGGAACTAGTCATTCCTTTGGCCTGTGCTTACTGTTTCTTAAGGTTAACTAACACTCTGAAGAGTGAGTGCATTAATGAAGATGAAGAAAAATAGCAAAAATACAACATTTCAAGAGGGATAACAAGGAGCATAACAAATTATTTAGTTTCTTTATTTTGCATTTCTTGAACTCATAATATATAAGATTTATCATTTCCTTTTATTTGTAAAACAGGTGTAATTAGGAACTTTCAGCCTACGCTGTAGTCTGACCTATTAAGCCCAATAAAGCTAGAGGGTGACACTATAAGACAAGGAAACAAGGAGCAATTTGAAGTCATCCATCTCCATTATAAGCACAACCAGGTTTAATACTTGTCTGCCCGGAGAACTGAATTTGGTCCTATAATGCTGAACTGAATTGTGAGTAATGCAATAGCTAACTTATTATCATAATAAAGAATCATAGGTTCTTCATATGTCACTTTAAGATCATTTAAAATAATTCTCAGCCATAACAATTCACACAACTCATGTGTCAACTCGGAATTCCGTCGCTGTACTAGAACTTGCAACAATATTTTGTTTCAAAAGTTATCAAATTTCCTCCCAAGAACATAAAATATCCTGAGGTGGATTTCCTATCCATGACAAATCCTGCATAATCTATTTCAATATACACCTCCATTTCTAATTTTTCATTCCGCTTGAACAATAATCCCTTTCCTAGACCTTTCTCAAATTTTGTTGGATTCTGTTTGTAGCTTGTAAATGTCCTAATTCTCAGCCATAACAATTCACACACCCCATGTGTCATAGTTTGGAATCCTGTCTGCACTAGAACTTGCAACAATATTTTGTTTCAAAAATTACCAAATTTCCTCCCAAGAACATGCAATATCCTAAGGTGGATTTCCTAACCGTGACAAATCGTGCATAATCTATATCAATATACACCTCCATCATTTCTAATTTTTCATTCCGCTTGAACAATAACCCTTTCCTAGACTTTTCTCATATATTGAAGGATTCTGATTACAGCTTGTAAATGTCTCTCCCTTGGATCAAGTATGAACTGACTAACTACACTCACAACATATGCTATGTCAAGTCTGGTGTCAGCTAAGTAAATGAGCGTAACAACAATGGCTTTTATTCACAGTAGAACTATCTTCATCACTCCCAATTCTATGGTTTTGTTTTAAATTCCGTTGGTCTTATAGTTAATCTTACCTATTTCTTTGAGAAGATCAAGAAGATACTTTCTCTGGGAGATAAAGATATCTTTCTTTAAGTGAGCAACTTCTATATTAAGGAAGTACTGAAATTTTCCTAGATCCTTTATTTCAAACTAAGTAGCAAGCTTTTCTTTCAAGATTGTTTATCATGTTCAACATCTCCTACAACAATCATATCATCTACATAGATGAAGAGTAATGTAAATTTTCTTTCTTGGAAATGTTTAATGAACAGGTTTTGATTGCCTTAACTTTGTCGATACCCCATAGAGATCATAACTTGAGTGAGTCTCCCAAACGAGGCACGAGGTGACTGCTTGAGTCCATACAAGGCTTTATTCAACCTACATACTTTATTCCCTTCTTCAATAGGCCTAAAACATGGAGGAATTTCCATGTAGACTTCTTCCTCTAATTGTCTATGCAAGAAAGCATTTTTCACATCAAATTGTTGTAATTCCCCTTCAAAATAAGCTACCAATAAGAGAATGGTTCTAATAGTATTCACACCAGCAGCAAGTAACTAGCAAGAAAACAGATATAATGAAAGACAAGAAGCATGAGCCAGATGAAAACAAATCGGCAATCGGAACTGTAAAATAACAAGGAAATTAACCTCAAACGCAAGATTAAAACGTCACTGATTGAAACGTCAGGAGAACAAGGTTGAGTCAGAACAACGAGTATGTAACACAACACGAACAATACACTGAATAACAAATGCGATTCATGAAGCTACAATTGACAAAGCTTCATGCACAAAACACGCACGGTCAACAAGTGCGTGATGCACGAACTGCAACTGGTGAAACTTCAACGGAAATGCGATTTGCAAAACTGTAAATAACGAGGCTCCAAAATTCACATTAAACTTGAAGAAGACGAATCAATAGAGAAGCGAATCAATATTCACCCATTGGACGTGAGATAGAGAGTGGAAGAGAAGCAAATAGATATCGAGAAAATAAAGCTCTAGATACCATGTTAGAGCAGAAGAACGAGAGAAAAAGGAGGGAAAATATATTGAACTGAACTAAATTTTATTGAATGAATGTTACACGTTGAATGTTTTGTATAACTTGTATTTATACTACACAATACAATGTGTACAACTGCACAAAGGATTTAAAACTAATAATGGTTGACCATTGACTATGGTTGACCATTGACCATAGTTGACCACTAACTATTATCTTTACACTAACAAAATTTAACATTTGTAGATAAGATAGGTTAAAGGTTCTGTGAAAATTCAATGTTAACATTTCTATAGAAGATAATAAATTAAATTAATTTCAGCAAAATCAAAGGATCACTACCCCTTGTACATGCATACTGGAATAAACAATTTATCAGTATAACATTTTCTTTAGATATTTGGCTATCTCAAGGGCTTTTGCAGGCTCAATTTAATGTTAGCTTGTAAACTCTTCAAAGACTTCTTCTACTGTGTAAGACTGGTTCATTTTAAAATAACAATCTTTTGAAATACTCCAACACACTTTAATCAGGTTTTCACATCCTAGATTATAGTACTATAATGAATTAAAGACTCTGACATACCTCTTGCAAGAGCAGCTATATCACTTCTATCTACAAATGGGGCAGCACCTACACAAAGAAAGTTTGGTTTCAATATGCCTTCATTATGTGATGTCTGGAATCAAATGGCACAACAACATTACCTTCAGTCTTGGTTTCCTCTGATGGAACCTTCAAAATATCCATCACTTTCCGGTAAAGGCCCTGCCAATAATTCTCTCCCATTATAATTATTGTTTGAATTAAATAAAATTTGTTGGTGATCAATTAGGTAAACAAAGGGAGTGAAGCGGTCCTAAATGATTTGATCAGATAATGTGTTATAAGTAGCAGACTACATTAGTCAGGTAAGTTTTAAATATGCATCTAAATTTGTATCCCCAATGCTCATTCATACAGAATTTTCAAATTCTTTTATGAAAACAGTGGCACTAGCCTGACACTCAAGACTAAACTAGGCCAATCAATTTGTTAAATACACATTTCACATTTCTGCACAATCAAATAATAATATTAATTTCATTTAGCAGCAGAAACAGATTTCACTTCATAGCACAATGCTCTAAATGAGAACACGACCAGATATAAAACATCCAGGGGCATCCTATTACTCATCAATCATTGTTCTTTTTATTTTAGGGAGGCAGCAAAACAAACGAGCCTTTGCTATAAGTTAAAATTGATTAACTTTGTTGCTGACAATTTATATATTGGAGAGTTATAACCTCTTGAATCAACAGCGAACTTGAATGTTCCTGAATTGCTTTACGCCTATACATAAGAGCCAGGCTTGCTAACGCAACCCCCACCGTGGGATGCTTAGGGTCTTCAACAAATAGACAGCCAGCATACATTAGTCAATATACCATTATTAAGCTCAATGATAAATGCTGAGGTAAGACAAAAGGAACGGGGAAGTCACCTCCATAGGCTTCCTCTGCCTCAGTCAATGCCCGTCCCAACTCATACTCTGCCCAGGAGAAGTTACTGACACAACAGTTATTAGTGGTATATAAACACCCCAAGAGTAACATAAAAAGGAAGGTAGCAGCACGGCTAAGGAAAAGCCAACAGAAATTATTATTAAGCCTACCCCATAACTGCCTCAAGCTGTCCTAAAGCACATATGGACCCTACAATTAATTCATTCACACTCATGTTGCCAGCCCCTAAGTATGGATTGCCAGCCCTTCTTACTTGAACAGCACCAAGTATAACACTTCGGTAAACTTCTTTGGCCAGTGAATAGTTCTGTTTTTTATGTAGGAATTCTGCATATGATAGACCAGCAGTACCTACAAAACGAAACGTCAATCTGGTGTCGAAAAATGTCAGCTACAGTACCTTGTGAACAAGAGAAGGAGATACCATCCCAATACTTTTCATCAAGAGGTTCGTCGAAGAAATCTTCAGCTGCATCAAGCACATAATAAGCACCATCACAAGTAACAGCAATGGACAAGCACAACTTTAGCACAACCTGAGTCAACATTGCCATTGACAAGTTCAATCAGCCCTTTCAGTGCTTTAGCACGTATAAAGTGAGCCTCAAAATCTTTTCTTTGAAACTCAAAATCTTTTGATTGCCGTTGATTCTGCACAACCTCCATGCACTTGTCAGCCACCGCTGATGCCAAATCATCCTACATAGAAAAAAGTGAATAAACAAGAATGATGCTGCAAAATGAAGCCAAATATTTTACAATTGTTTTGCAAGTACCAACCTGCCCCATCTCTAAATAAAGCCCAGCCTGAGTTTCAAGAGCAGCAACTACAACAAAAATCCAACATACGACTCAAAGTCTTTGCCAAAAGTGATGTTAATATAGTAAGTGTTAGTGGCGTACTCTCTAATACTCCCTTTCTAACACACTCTTCTTGCTAATGGTCAAAATTTCTTGAAAACTAAAAAATCATAAGCGGCGTTAATTAAATATGGAGTGCAGCCCACACAATTTTGTGATTCTCACAATTTCGGTCAATACTAAAAAGTGCGGTAGAAAGAGTGTAATGTCATTTCTCTAATAATAATAATAAGAAAATAAACAATAGCAGTAACCAACAAAAGAGGTGGAAAAGAAAAAGAAATTACCTCTAACTCCCAAATAAGAATTGGTTAATTCTTGAACATCATCGAGCTTTTCTATTGCTTCAGTGTACTCTCCTCTAAATTCAACAGAAAAGATATCTCTAATGAGTTCAAACAATCACGCACAAAATTCTCCAACATAAGAACTAACACACTACAATCACAAAGGATTACCTTTCATACAACATCGTGGACATAGCAAGCATAGCCATTCCCTTCGAATTCTCGCGCTTTGATTCCCTGCCCTCAGTTAACTCACTGCTAATGCAGTGCTTCAACACAGTCAAACCCATCCGATACGCCCCAACTAAAGAAAAACCCGAAAAGCCAAAAAAGACGTTAACTTCGGTCGAAATACACAAATGGGTCGCCGAAAAACACCGGCTTTTGATCAAATAACTCACGTGATCTTTCCCTCCTCCATTGATTCAGGGCGTAATTGATCATATTAATGGCATCGGGGACGACCATGTGAGACTCTAATTCCAAGCCAATGGTAAACGGTCGGAACGATGAAGTGGGAAGAAGAGAGAGGTTAGTGGGGAATGGGTTCGCTTTCAGAGCAGAGAAAGAAGAAGAAGAAGCTCTTGATGATAACTTCGTCGCTATGCGAAACATGGTTGAGTCTGATAGCAAAAGGTTGAAGAGAAATGTGAGGTTTTCGAATAGTGTGTGTGAACGAGGAAGGAAAAGAAATGGCTTGAAGGGGTTAAGGGTTTTTAGGTTGAGCTTGATATTTGATTCGTTGGTTTCCAAGTAGACTTTATATATATTCCTGTTGGAAGTGATTATTAGAAGGCTTAATTACTTGCTTAGTTTTCAATTAGTTAAAAATTTTCAAATAAGTTTTCATTTAATTTTTTCTAATTGAGTTTCAATTTTAGTTTTTTTTTTTTTAATTGAGTCTCAATTAAAACATCGATTCATAGTATTTTATTATTTTTATTTTTTTAACCTTTTTAAAAAAAAAATTTGCAGCCTGATACTATCAGTACCATAAGGACAATATCATGTGTTATAGCGATAAATGTTATTATGCTGTACTTAGTTTAGTGTATGAATATACTCAATTTTGTTTCAATTTTTTTTAAAATAAAATAATATTATTTTTTTTATATTTAGATCAAATTTATTATTTATATAAATTTTTATACCAATATTTTTATTAAAATTGATTTTTAAAATATTACAATATTTACATTTTTATTTTTTAATTATACAATATAATTTAATATTTTAAATTATTTAAAATTTAATATTTTTAAGTCAAAAAAGTATTTATTTTATATTTTGTTTTATTTTAAGTATGATATTACTTTATTATTTATCGTATAAATACTGTTGTATTTATTAATAAATTTAAGTTTCATTTACAAGAAGGTAAGTATTTAAAATTAACATATTATTTTTTTATAAGATTAAAATTAATTAACTTAAATGAAATTTAAATGATTTAAAAAAAATTAAAATATTTAAATAAAAACATTAATTTTAAATCAAATATCATTATAATATTTATATAAATAATAAATTTAGTTCTGATTAAAATAAAAGTAACTTTAGTTATTTTAAAAAAAATAAATTAAATTAAATCAAATATATATATATATATATATATATATATATATATATATATATATAAACTAAATTGAGTACAAGATAATGATATTACTCTATTATGTGACATTGATACGTGTCACATCATGGAATTTGACATGTAAATAATAACAAATTTTGTAATAAATAAATAAGTATGAATTGACATGTTTTACTGAACTCGTCTGATTTTAATGTCGTTTCTAATTGTTTTTAAAAATAGACATAATTGAGTCAATTTTTAAAAATTAAAACTCAATTGAACAAAAATTTAAAATTGAGACTCAATTTAAACAAAAAGACTAAGTGATAATTGACTTAAAACTTTTCAACCAAAGGACAAAGTGAATAAATAACCTTATTAAAATTAGACTTGATTAAATTCATTCAATATGTTAAGATGCTATAGGAATACATTTTAATATACATGAATGCTTAATGTCCGAGATATTGATAAAATATTCGAGGAATTGATATATTCTTGGACCTTATAGGTAAGGAAATGTTATAAGGGAACTTTAGAATCATGTTGAAGAAATATCAACCAGAAAATGTAATGATGAAAACATAGATATTTACACAAACTTTCAATAGATATGAGAACAATAAATACAAAGAAAAGTTACACAAATATGGATTAAGATAGAGACCGACAATAATAGTTGTGTGATTATCAAATGTGATATGTGTTGGAACTAAATGGTGATAGTAAATTAATATGCACCTCTTGCTCATGTATACAATTTTCATTTTCCCTTCATTAAGGATCCAAATAATTTACTCAATTCATTCCAATAACTCACTCGGTCCCTTCTTTAGGTTCCAGAAAGCATTAGGAGCCAAAAATATAACCATGTCCCCAATAATTATTTTCTCATAATATTATACTATGATATCATATGTTCCCCTATTCTATTTGGCCAAACCAAATTAATTCCTTAATCATGATTATCTAAGGATCTAAACAACTTTACTCAATTTCTTATAATAAAGTAACTCAATCCTTGCATTAAGATTTAGGACAATCATAATCAAAAATACAAATTTGTTCCCAAGAATTGTCCTTTTTTGATAATTTAGTTTAATTTGTGAAAGTATTTTCCAATATCATTCAAAATCTAAAATCAAGTATTGGGATTTCTTTACCGTCAAGCATTAGGTGTGAAAGTAAAGCATTAGGTGTAAAAGTAAATCAAGTTAAAAAGTAAATATTTGAATATGATGTATATATGAGACAAGAAGTTCAAAAAGCGTAGCTACTCATGATGAGTAGGATATTAAAATGAATCTAACAACAACAAATAACACAAAGTTTAAAATGTAGATCTTCCTATCTAATTTAATCTATTATCCTCCTACTAAGTCATTATAAATTCTCTCTATTTATAGAGCCAAGCTACTTTATTTTTACTGGAAGTTTGCGCTCAACGCCTAATTACTTCACTCAGCAAATGACCTTTCCTCATGTGTAGGATTTCCTTTCCGCTCAACTTCTCTACAATGAGCTCAACGAATGTTTTACTCATCTGAAGGGTTTCTTCCAATGATAAGCTTCTCTTCACTTCACCCAACTCTTTAAAGCTCGCTTAACTACATTTTTCCTTCCTCTAAGGGTTTTTTCTCCCACTCAGTGCATCCCCACTTCGTTCAACTCTGAGGATAAAATTTTTAATTTTTTTTCACCCTCAATTCACTCAGCTCCAACTTTTTGTGATCAATGAATTATTTGTCTTCAATTTTGCTTGTTATGATAAAAATATATAAACGGAAACATGTTCCTTAAGGTCTGTATTACTATCATACCGATCGAGAGTGAAAGTTTCCCACAACTTAGGGAGTGAGATCTTCGTGATTCTATCCATGAAGGGGTTTCAGTGCTTTGCCCGAGATGTCGAGTTGTTGTTTGTCATCCCCACTGTCCTAAGGGTGAGGTTGTATTCACTATCCTCCTTAATATCTTGGAGGGTGACTTGGCATGCAACGAGGTTTTGTGTGCCATGTACAGATCGTTAGGGGTCTCCTTGTCTTTTCCCTTCGCATTGATCCCTTCAGCCTCTACCTTCCTTTTAAGCCTCGAGTTCTCTTGTCTTATCACATCCATCTCCTTGACGCTCCTTTTTCTGAATTCAGCAAATTCTTGTTGCATTTTGGCTTGACTTTCCAAGATAACGGCTATATTTGCTTGGGACGACCTCCTCCCTTTCTCGTTCTGACCATTCGACTTCTTGTGGAAACTATTCAATGATCCATCTTTGCAAAATACTAGTCAACCTCACGGTGGTCGTTAATGTTCCAATTCCAAGTCTGATGATAGAATTGCAGTCTATCATCATACATCCGAAATATTGTCAGTTTTAGAATGTGGTTTCATCATGATTTTACCTTTAAAAGATGTCTCACAAAGTGAAAAAAGGAAAAGATATTTAAATGCTTTTACAAACTCTTTATCTAATTCTCCAAACATAAATGATACCTTTTAGAATTTGAGAGTTTAATCTAAAATTCCCCCTTCTCATTCTGAGAATGAATAAATTGATAATAATTTAGTTTATAAAACAATAGTGTAAATTTAGTTTATAAAATAATAGTGTACGTGTGTTATTATTTTTTATAATAATAACAAGTAATAAATTTATTATTATTATTATTATTATAATAGAATTAAAACAAATTTAATAATTTTATCGTAAATAGTTTTTATTTATTTCGTAAGTAATTTTATAATTAAGAAAATAATTAAATTTAAAAAATCTCAAATCGAGAAAAAAACTGTTAATTTTAAAGTAACAATTACTTGAAAAATTAAACTGATTTTAATTTAAAAAAACATTTATGTGAATAATAAAATCAGAAAACAAATGAAAAAGGAGGAATCCTAGGTATATAGGTATAGATTAGAAAATTTATGTGGCATCTAATTTATGAAAAGTGCAACCATTATTCTAATCTTGATCTTGATGTATATTTTAGTGATAAATTGGTTTCTGAATTTTACAGTTTAACTAACATCAAATTAAAAATAAAAGATATAATTTAATATCAAATTAGTTTTTAAATATTATAATTTAATAACAAGATAATCTTACAAAATTTAACAACGGAAGATAATTGTTATATATATATATATATATATATATATATATATATATATATATATATATATATATATATATTTTTATATATATAAAAATGTTATATATAGAATATATTTTTTATTTTTTTTTTTTTTTATAT
>Ga0099822_1001835_pt1 | contig 25542 bp, 9 predicted proteins | sample CowpeawhiteBW_FD_76839 | JGI IMG/M metagenome (GOLD analysis project Ga0099822, IMG submission 76839) | Root nodule microbial communities of legume samples collected from California USA - Cow pea white BW | ecosystem: Host-associated > Plants > Roots > Nodule | place: USA: California | collected... | reverse complement strand
TTGTTAGTACTTATATATGGAACATGTAAAAGGTGGCACTTTACGTAGGAATGGATGATCTCCACAGCACAACACAATAAAAAATTTTGGCTAACTATTTTAACCACGAAAATCCAACAATGCACTGATGCCAAGTTAGGAAAGACTTTAAACAGTGAAATTGAAGAATGTTCCTTTCACAATTTGCTAATTTTGGACCCAAAGTGTGGTGGCTGTATTTATCTTTGGGTTTTTCTATCTTAAATCTACCAATTTCTATGTAAAAGGAGTCTTTCGAATCCACCATTCTGATATATTATTTTAAGATGGGTGAATTTAGACAATACTAAATTTAAACAGACTCAAATTAACATTCGAATTTATATTATAGTCTTCTGCATTTTTCAATATTTATGTGTCTTCTTTTTTTCTTCTTTTACTTTCCATCTGTATTGTTCACTGTTAACAATGTTGTACGACCCCAAAATCGGGTGCTGAGGCTCTAAAAACACAGTAAAAGTAGAACAAGAAACAAGAAAGATCAGATAAAAAATAAAATGAAAAAATCCAGTCAAACTTATTTATTTATGATTTATTTCTAACCAATATATACAACAACACCCATTCATACAAATACATGTACATTTGTTTCTTAACAATATAAATTTACAAGGAAATAAAAGAATGATCAGGATAATGCTAAAAAGCTAAATATTTTATATTATAACCTCTACGTGCATCTTCAGCGAATACGGTTGACATGAGCAAAGGGCTCAGTATTGGCTTTCGGCGCTGGTTTGGAAGGATCTGGAGTTCCAAAAATATTCCAAAATCTGAGAGTCTCGTCCGCTGCTGCAGAAGCCACAGTACACCCATCTGGACTTTGTGTCATATACAACACCCTGGAGGTATGACCCTTGAGCTCTCCCATTCTAAGCATTGAAGGATATTTCCAAAGAGTGAGCTGGTTCTCGGTGAAACCATGAGAGCTAAGCAACTCACGCTCATTCTTGTTCCACAGCAGAGCGCAGACTTGTGAGCCTGTGTTGACAGAGTTCAAGCACGCTCCTGTATGCGTGTTCCAGAACTTAATGCAGTGATCGCCCACACCTCCACCTGAAGCTAACAAATTTGCTTGGAATGGGCACCATGCTAATGCCTTCACAGCAGCTCTATGTTCCTCAAATCTATGAAGCCAACGGTTTGCTGAATTTGAAGAGACAGTAGCCCTGTCCCATATGTGAACAACGTTATCATTGCCTCCACTCGCCAATTGTTGTCCTGAGGGAGACCACTTAAGCCCACACACCTCCTGTTGATGTCCTCTGTAAGAATCAACAATATGAGACCTCACTCTAACATCATTGTTAACGATTCTACCATCCATCCCTCCTGTTGTGAGGATATGATTGTTCCAAGATAGTGAACCCACTCGTGCTTGATGTCCACCTCTTAATGTTCTTACCTGCAGTCACAAAATAAAAACCATAATACGTCACAATGCATAGAAGTTTTCAATTTAATATGAACACAAAACAAGAAGTATAACTTTCACACAAAGACCCTGTTATATGTGACTTTTTGGAAGTAATTACAATTTGATTTAAATATAATGACTTATACTGTCATTCATTCAATCATATCTACGCCATCTTCAGTTCTCAAAGGTTGCCATTGTTAGTGTAGAAATTAAACCCAAATAACCATCAGAAAAGCAAACAATTATCAACTATTTGACCATCCATGAATAGACGACACTATAAAAACCTTTCACAAGAACCTTTGCGATGTCAATTAGCCTATTCAAATAAAATTTCACAAAAACGCTTAAAGAGGAATCAAATTTACCATCCTAGAAGAATGACAATCCCAGAGCTGGACATGAAAATTGCTCAAACCAATGGCTAAATGGCGTCCATCGGGAGCCCAGGCAACACTTGTAACAGGACCATCTTCCTCATCCACAGTGACAAGTTCAGCAGTGGAGCTATCATCGGCATTCCATATATACACACTGTTCCCAAGGGCGATACTAAGAACATTGCCGCAACCCCAGTCCAATAGGTTCAAATAAAAGTCATCGAGTATATCAGGAGCATCCAACGTTCTCTCAGAACTCTGATAGCCATTTTCACAAACAGTTACAACAGAATTTCAATTTTCAAGAGTCCGATCAGAAAACACGCAGAATTTCGAATTCAAATAACATACCTGAGGAATGTGACGCCTGGGCTTAGAGAATTTGGATGGAGGAGGAGGCGAAAGGATGCACTTGGGAATGAGTTCAACCGGCGTCGGAGGCTTGTTCTTGAAGGCCAAGATTCGAGTGCGATTCATGTCGAAAGCCTCGGCGAGTTGCTTCTGGTATGCTTCTCGAGATGGTGACGTCACCGCATCGTTCTCTTTCTCCCTGCCCTTCTTGTTACCCTCCGTGAGCATGTAGTGGGCGTAGCCGAAATCCATCGCCGAGCGATTGGGAATAAACCTGTCCAACTGTTTCGTAGAAAATGTGAACAAAAAATTATTGATCAAGTCAAGGGTTTTTGCTTTTGAGAAAATGAAATAAAGAGGGCAGGGTTTACGTTTTCTTGAGAATTCTTAGTGCGGAAGAGACGATCCTGGAAGGGGTATCTGGACTTCATCTTGGAGGAAGCACTCCACGGTCCAGTGTCCATGGTTAGAAACCCTGCAAAAAACAGAGAAGCAAGTAAATAGAGAGGGATAAGAAATGAAATGGAAAAACAATGAAAATGAGAATGAGAATGGCGATGAGCGGTGGAAGAAGGTGGTGGTGTGGTGGTGGTTGAATTAAATTGCAGTCTCAGAGTAATCGCGTTCAGATCAAAGAGAAAGAATCGAAAGAATCGCAGAAGTAGAAAGAAGGAGAAGAAGTAAATGCTTGAAAAAAAAAAAAAAGATGAGTTTCCTTTTATAGCGGAAAGTAGCCGTTGAAAGTGGTATGACGAAACTACCCTTCACCTCAAATTGACGTCGTTTTGTTATAGGGGTAAATCTGGGATGATACGCCAGCATCTTTCGCGGGTTACTAATAGAGAAACTTGGTCATTTCGGTTTTATAATTATTTTAGTATTGGAATTTGTTTTTATTATCTAATTATCTAAAATCTTTTTTTTTTTAAATTGGACTCTCTTTAATTTCTTTGATTTAACTTAAAAAATAATGCATGTTTTGATTTTCAAAGTATTTTAACTAATAAAAAAAGTTAAAAAAAATCATATTCTTCTCATTACACGTAAATATTTTTAATAAGAAAAACTTTAAAAACCATTGTTAAAATTATAATGATTTAGGTATTAAAGACACAAGTAAAAAAATAGTAACATTTACAAACTAAAACAAACTCGAATGCTAACACAATCGATCATATAAATAAAATTCATCCAACAAAACTTTTAAAACAAACTTATTTTATTATAATTTTTTTTTCATGCTTTTCAATTAGATATTTCTAAATCTGTGGCATATTTAATGAGTTCATAGCAAATCTTTATTTAGTTTCATCTGTTCAAAAAACGAAATCTTATTTTATATATTTTTTACTGTATTTAACAAAGTAATAGACAGGCAAATATCTTAACCATGATTGGTATATTTACAACATGATCATATATGGAGTTCTAAGGGGGCCTCTTACCTCCACTTATAAAAAGACACCCATTACACATAAAATGAAATATACTATTGCAACTAGGCATTCTCTTTAACCACGAATCTTAAATTATAATTACACCATGATACAACAAATATTTTATTGACTTAAAAAATATCAGCGAAAACACATACGTGATAACATATGTATATTCGTAATTTTTAACGCGTCGTATTTTTTAATTTTTATAAAAATTTGAATTAAGATCAATAATATTTACTTCTGAAATATATATAATAAATTTTAAAATAGTTATTAAATAGAATAATTGTTAAAAAAAATATTTTCAACTATTAAAATAAAAGAAATTTAAAAAAACGGTTAAAAATAAATTAATTATAAAATAATTAATTTTAAAATAATAACTAATGATAAAATTGGAAAACGAAAAATAAACACAAAAACGGAAATCCTCTTTGTATATTGAATGGGACACAAAAGTCAGTCAAAACTAATTATATTTCTCTATGTCTACACAATATTCCCTTCAAATAATGTAACATTTAGATTTTGTTTTCAATGTATATAAATTATTTTATTAACAGACTTAAATATATACGGTACAACTCATACTTTAATTTACAAAAATTATAATTTAATAGAAAAAAAATTGATGCATGCGTCTGAACTTTTTTTTTCATACTTTTAAATCAACATCAATTTGAACTGTGAAAATATGTGAAATAAAAAGATAAAAGTTATAAAAAAATTAAATATTAAATTAAAAAAAGCTAAATTATTTATAATAAAAATTAAATATTAAAGTAAAAAAATAATGAAAGTTAAACAGTATTATTGTATCGTTTATTTTTAAAAAATTGAACTTCTATCAGTTAATTGCTCACTAATTGAATTATGTATTTTATTTCTTCATTTTTCTTCAATTGCCTCTTATCCTAAACATCGCGCACACTCTATTTTTTAATTCAATCACCACCATTGAGACAATGATCATGAGTTTCTCATCTCCGTCACTACTATATAAGATCATGTTGTCTTTCTCTCGTCATCCCACCTTACCACCTTCATTGCAATTCTAACACCTCACACCCCACCCAACTCGCATGTTTTTGTTTGAACCTTAACTCTAATTAACATTTTATCATTCTCTTATATGTCTTTTGCATTTTTCTCATTTTGTTATACTCGTTGCTTCACTACTCCCATTTCACCTTTTTTTTTTCATTGTCTTATAATATTTTTCTTATATATTTAGGCTTTTATCAATTTCATAACTCTATGTGACAAAATAGTTATTTGTGTGAAAGGTGAATACAAACCAATTTAAGCTTGTCCTTTGAATGTTGTTTTTATTGAAAGTATACAATTTGTTTATGTTATTGTTTATACACTTGCTATATCTAATTTGAGGAAAAACGAAAAAATATTATGTTTCAATTGTTTAAGAGGGACCTCACGATTGTGGTATTGGTGTTCAAAAAACTTTTAGATGTGACATTTTTTACGCATATTACAAAAGCGACTCTAATTTTGCTCTATATTAATTAATTATTAAAGTGTAAAATTTTCCCTTAAATTTCCTCCTCCTTTTTTGAAGGTGTTTTAAAATTCAGCAAAACTAAAGAGTATTTTAGTTCCGTTCAATTTGATTCAGTTCGGTTCGGTTAGGTTCAGTTTAGTTCGGTTCAATTCGGTTTGGTCTGGTTCGGTTCAGTTCAGTGCGGTTAGGTTTGACTCAGTTTGGTTTGGTTCAATGTGGTTATGTTTGGTTTGGTCTGGTCCGATCCAGTTCGAGTCAGTTTAGTGTTGTTAAGTTCAGTTCGGTTTGGTCTCGTCCGGTTCGATTCAGTTCAATTCGATTCGGTTCAGTTCGGTTCAATAAAGAATATATAATGAATTTTTAAAATAGTTGTTAAATTTAAAATTAGAAAAATAAAATATGTACATAAGAGAAGTTTTTAAAACAACTCTTGAAGACAAAAGAGCTTTTTAGGCTAACGGTTAAAAGTAAACTATTTATAAAATTAGTGTTTCAAATAATAATTAAGGGTAAAATTGAAATAACAAAATATGGACACAAAAAAGGGTATCCTCTTTATATATTGTTATAGATTAGTGTTTCAAATAATAATTAAGGGTAAAATTGGAATAACAAAATATGGACACAAAAGAGGATATCCATTTATATATTAAATAGTTGTTAAATGTAAAATTAGAAAAATAAAATATGTACATAAGAGAAGTTTTTAAAACAACTGTTGAAAACAAAAGAGGTTTTTAGGCTAAAGGTTAAAAGTAAACTATTTATAAAATAATTAGTGTTTCAAATAATAATTAAAGATAAAATTGGAATAACAAAATATGAACACAAAAGAGGGTATCCTCTATATATGGTTATAGATTAGTGTTTCAAATAATAATTAAGGATAAAATTAGAATAACAAAATATGGACACAAAAGAGGATATCCTCTTTATATATTGTTATAGATGAAAAAAATTAGTCTAACTAAACTTAACTATGATTATTTGTACTATATTAAAGTAACAAACAAACTAGATTATTTATAATAAATATTAAATAAAGTAAAAAAAATAATAATTTTTTTCATCGTCTTATAACATTTTTCTTAAATATATAGGTTTTTACCAATTTCGGAACTCTATGTTCTCCACTTTGACAAAATAATTATTTCCGTGAAAGGTGAATACAAACACTTTTAAGCTTGTCCTTTGAATGTTGTTATTATTGAAAGTATACAATTTGTTTATGTTATTGTTTATACACTTGCTATATTTAATTTGGGGAAAAACATTATGTTTCAATTGTTTAAGAGGGACCTCACGATTGTGTTGTTGGTGCTGAAAAAACTTTTGGGTGTGACATTTTTTACGCATATTACAAAGTGATTATTCTTTCGCTCTATGTTAATTAATTATGAAAGTGTAAAATTTTTCCTTAAATTTTCTTCTATTTTTTTTGTAGGTGTTTTAAAATTCAACAAAAGTAAAGAGAATTTATGTTTAGTTCAATTCGGTTTGGTTAGTTTCAATTTGGTTCGGTTCAATTTGGTTTGGTTCGATCCGGTTTGGTTTGGTTTGATTTGGTTCGATTCGTTGCGGTTCAATTTGGTTCAATGCGGTTAGGTTCGGTTTAGTGTCAATCGGTTCGGTTTAGTGCGGTTCGGTTCGGTTTAGTGCAGTTCGATTCAGTCTGGTTCGATTGGTTTGGTCTGATACAGTTTGGTTAAATGCCATTTTATTCGGTTCAATCTTGTCCGGTTCGGTTCAGTTCAATTCATTTCGGTTCGGTTCAGTGCGGTTCGGTTCGGTATGATCTGGTTCAGTTCGGTCCAATTCAGTTCGGTTCGGTTCGTTCGGTTTAGTGCGGTTCAATTCGGTTTGGTTCAGTCTGGTCTGGTTCGATTCGGTTCGGTTTAGTTCGGTTGAATTTGATTTGGTTCAGTTCAATTCTGTTCAATAAAGAATATAGAATGAATTTTTAAAATAGTTGTTAAATGTAAAATTAGAAAAATAAAATATGTACATAAGAGAAGTTTTTAAAACAACATTTGAAGACAAAAGAGCTTTTTAGGCTAACGGTTAGAAGTAAATTATTTATAAAATAATTAGTTTTTAAAATAACAATTAAGCGTAAAATTGGAATAACGAAATGTGAACACAAAAAGATGGTGTATCTTTATATATTGCTATAAATGAAAAAAATTAATCTAACTAAACTTAACTATGGTTATTTGTATTATATTAAAGTAACAAAAAAAAACTAAATTATTTATAATAAAAATTAAATATTAAAGTTAAAAAAATTAATAAAAACTAAACGGTATTGTTTTATCGTTTATTTTGAAAAATTAAACTTCTCTGGGTTGACTGTTCACTAATTGAATTATGTATTTTATTTTCTCATTTTTCTTCAATGGCCTATTATCATAAACACCGTGCACACTTCATTTTTTAATTCAATCATCACCATTGAGACAACGATCGTGAGCTTCTCATCCTTATCACTACTATATAAGGTCATACCGCCTTGTTCTCGTCATCCCACCTTACCACCTTCACTACAACTCTAACACCTCACACTCCACCGAACTGGGATGTCTTTTTTATAACCTTAACCCTAACTAACATTTTATCTTTCTCTTATATATTTTTTGCATTTTTCTCATTTTTTTATACTCAATGCTTCACTACTCCCATTTCAATTTTTTTTTCATCGTCTTATAATATTTTTCTTAAATATTTATGCTTTTACCAATCTCTATGTTCTTCACCTTGACAAAACAATTATTTTCGTTAAAGGTGAATACAAACCAATTTAAGCTTGTCCTTTAAATGTTGTTTTTCTTGGAAGTATACAATTTGTTTATGTTATTATTTATACGCTTGTTATATTTAATTTTGGGAAAAATATTATGTTTCAATTGTTTAAGAGGGACCTCACGATTGTGATGTTGGTGCTGGAAAAACTTTTGGGTGTAATATTTTTTACGCACCTTACAAATAGACTCTTCTTTTGCTCTTTATTAATTAATTATGAAAGTGTAAAATTTTTCCTTAAATTTTCTCCTCTTTTTTTGAAGATGATTTAAAATTCAACAAAAGTAAAGAGTATTTAAGTTCAGTTCAATTCGGTTCAGTTAGTTTCAATTTGGTTTGGTTCCATTCAATTTGATTCGGTTTGGTCCGGTTCGATCCGATTCGGTTCAGTGCGGTTAGATTTGGTTCAATGCGGTTAGGTTTGGTTCCATGCGGTTCAGTTTGGTTCAATGCAGTTCGGTTCAGTGTGATTCGTTTAGTCCGGCCTGGTTCGGATCAATGCAGTTCGGTTCTGTCTGGTCCGATTTAGATCAGTTCAATTCGTTTCGGTTCGGTTCAGTTTGGTTCAGTTCAGTGTGGTTCAGTTCGGTTCAGTGTGGTTTGATTCGGTCCGATCTGGTTTGGTTTGGTCCACTGCGGTCCGATTCGGTTTAGTGCGGTTCGGTTCGGTTCAATTCAAGTTGATTCGGTTCAGTTCAATTTAGTTCAATAAAGAATATATAATGAATTTTTAGAATAGTTGTTAAATATAAAATTAGAAAAATAAAATATGTACATAAAAGAGGTTTTTAAAACAACTGTTGAAAACAAAAGAAGTTTTTAGGCTAAAGGTTAGAAGTAAACTATTTATAAAATAATTAGTTTGTAAAATAATAATTAAGGATAAAATTGGAATAATGAAATATAACACAAAAGAGAGTATCTCTTTTTATATAGTGTTATAGAATTTTAGAATTTTAGAATTTTAGAAAGATTTTTATATAATTTTTAAAATAGCCGTTATAAGTGACATTGTTAAAAGATAAATTTTCCTATATCAATTATGAATGAGTGTGAAAAGTTCACAATTTAATGTTGATGGTTATTTAACCAATATGAAAATACTCATAATTAACTTTAGTTGTGTTCTAATTGATGTTAAATATGTTGTCATGTATGTCTATTAATAAAATAGACCTACGAAGGAAACAAGCCTTTCAAAATATACTCTGTGTTTTTTAATATTACTAACCTTTAAAATTTTAATTTTAATCTCAAGCAAATAGTTATATAGTTTAAAATTAAATACTCTTATAGATAAACATTAATACATTTATGATATGAAAAAAAAAACTCAGTTAGAGTTTACCAAATTTGTGTACGATTTCTTAAAAAATATAAGATTACTATTAATTTTGTATTTAGAAAATAAATTAAAGGATAAAAACTTATTACGTAATAACTAAAATTTATTAAATATAATTTAGAAAATGTGAGGGAAAAATATAAATTATAGAGTTATGACATGTTAACAAAATATTTTTAACAAAGTTTTGACAAACTTTTCTATTTAAATAAAAAAAATATTATTTTATTATTTTATTTGGATTAAAAAATAAAAAATTAATCAACTTTAATTATAACTTTAGAAATTTTGTTAAATTTGTCCAAATTTGATTTATGAAAAAGTAATCTTCCTAAATTATATCGTAACTAAAATTCGATGGATTAAATAAGTTTTTCTCTCTCTAAGATTAGTCCATACGAAGACTATTATTTGCAAAAAGAAGTTTCAAGTGTTTTTAATCTTAGTATCTAATAAATACGTTAATATCAATTAAATGTGTTATCTAATAAAAATGTTAATTCCATTAACATGTTATTCTTAAATCAGCAATGTTGAGATGTAAATATCTTAACTATCACAACTAAATTAACATTAACAAAATCAGAAGTATAAAATTCAAATCAAAAACATATTTAATCTAAAAATTTATTTGCCAGAAATTATATAAAATTTTAAGATCTTAGAATTTACACTTTGAATTTAATTGATTTTCATAAAATTAGGCTACACTACAAGGATGGGCTACACTTCATAAGAAATACACGGATCGTAATTGGTTTATGAAATCACAACTATAATGACGTGGTGAATCTATACTAAATTTTAATTGCAACACAGAAGAAACTTGATTTAGTGGGTAAATATTTATTCTGGAAACTTAACTGGTATAGTAGGTGGCATAATCAACTCAAATTCTTACACTTGCAAAAATAAAAAAGTTGCTCAATCACCTTTTAATGGTTAACTAACACAGTTTCGAGCTTGAGTTAATGAAACAGATCGAATAAGAAGAGCTGTACACCCTAAGAGTTAAATAATTTCAAAAAGCATCTTTTCTCTGAACTCTCTACATATTTATGTGCCTCTCATAACATATGCATGCTTAACATTCTAAATGAAGTAATACATGAGATTAGACCAAGTAAGTACTCCTCACATGGTAGTGCATGCGTATTTCCAACTCAGACCTGCCATATGTGCCTTCATGGATGTTCTTAATTTCCAGCTTGAAGTTTCATCCGCCGCAAGGAGAGATATGCCAAAAGACGGTAACCAAAAACCATGGCTAGCAGAGCAGCAACCTCTGTGAATCCACTGTCAAGTGTGATTCCATTTATGGTCTGTGTAATTTGGTTATATTGAACCTTAAGCAGAAGTTTATACGTATGGTAGTTGAAGGAGAGGTAGCGAATCCAAGATATGAATATGGGGACTTTCTGTAAAATTTAGAAAAGTCAGTTATTAGGAAAATTTAAATGAAGTTTCTCATATTCGTTGTTAAATGATAACATGTTTTTACAGTTCAATAATTAAAAGAGAACATGTTATGGGGCTTGTGTCATTGTGTCAGGAAACGAGGATTTTGGGTTCATTGAACTTTTTTAATTAAATTTACCTGCACAAAAAATCCTCCAGCCAGCATGAAAGTCATTACAGTTACTGAAGCCAAAGTTGTTGCCCTTTTCAAGTCCATTAGTGTAGCCCCAATTGCAAGTCCAAGTCCCTGTTTCACAACCAGTTGCAATTATAATTATGTTACCTTGGTTTGTGTTACTTGCTCAGTAGTTGAATTATAAAACACAATGCATACCTGAGCTGCTATGATGCAGAGAAAAACTGTAAGAATACTAAGGAAAAAACGCCCTGCACTGAGTCTCAAACTGGCCATGAAATAAACAACAAGGAGGAAAAAGACTGGTAACACCAGGTCTAGTAGAAGGTCACTTGTAGTTCTAGCCAAAAAATATGCACTTAGTCTGTACATATCCGTTGTTCGTTCCTTAGTCAGCATGGCCCTCTCTTGAGGAAATGTGAATATTGCAGTGAAGACAGGAAAAAATCCCCAAAACACAGCAATAAAGAAGAGAAGTCCGGCCTGCAGTGAAGAACGAAAATGTTAGCTTAGAATATGTTAATGTTTGATGTTAGAGTCTGATTATGGACTTTACTCCTTTGGCATTTCTTTATGATCCAAGAGTAGCGATTTAGGAGGTTTTCGATGGAAATAGTTTACCTGATCTTGCAAACCTTTTGGGTTGTTAGCATCTGATTGCCACCAAAGTAATCCTAAGATGACTGCAGTGGAAAGAACTTGGGTAATTCTCAACCAGCTAAAATAGTCATGCTTCCTCTCTTTGAATCCTCTTGAAAACAGTATAGAAAATTGCTCAAACCAACTTGCCCCCCACTGTCTTTTACAAGAATAAATTTTAGACTTCAGTTCTTCGTCAAGAGGGACTGGAAGCATTAACTTTGTCTTCTCTATTTCTGCCACTCGAGAATCATATGCCTCTTCCAGATACTTTGGTAAAGTTCAAATGCAATTAGATATGTGAAAATTTTGCTCACAAGTCTTTTTCCTAATTAAATGAAATCAATCAAAATTAACAATACCTCTTGTACAACTGAAACAGACGGTTTGTCATTGCAAGTATCAACTTCAGCATTTCCCATCTGCACTCTATCCTTTAACTCTGATGGTACAGAAATATCATTCACATTTCCATTTGCAAGGTCTAACAAAAACTCTGCTGGGTTCATGGTAATAAGGGGTGCACACCCTATAAACTGAAAATAGTCCATTGCTTCAGATGCTTTTCCAAAGTAAAGCAAACTCCCTTTTCCTAGAAGGATCAACTTATCAAATTTATGGAAGAGTCTGCTAGATGGTTGATGGATTGTTATCACCACGGTTTTTCCTGCCTGGTACAAAGACAATGTTTAGCTGTGATAAAGATTTGAGTGATAATGAAAATATCTAACCAGTTTTGCCCTAACATTTTACAGACTTGGAGATAGAGCATATAAGGATCCTTTAATCTAAAAAGTATTTTTTGTTTCCTTAAACATATAAAACAGTGAAAGCTATTTTATTGCTTTGAAAAAATCAGATAAAAATTTAGAATTTGTAGCTAAATATTAAATTACAGGATTAAAGTAAGAAAACAAACATTCCCCAATTGTGACTAAGCTCAGGGCGGCCTTGTCAGTTGTTACCAAAGCGTGCATCCAAGTAAATATTCCTGTGGATAAATTCAAAATGGACAAAACCACATTCTAGACATCTCGTGTCATGAGTTTAATGACCAACAGTGCCACTTACATGTACCGTCAGTGTGATGACACGAATTTAGTTTGTAAAGGGTGCTATCATCAAGATGGTCAATTAAACTCATTAGTACTACCAGGCTTAAGACCTAAATATGTAAAACTTAGAAAGCATAATTGTTTTTGAGTTATCTAAGACTTTTTCATTTGATATAATGTTTTTAAACTCGAAGGGATGAATGAGAACAAACACCTCTGCTATGTCTTGTAGCAATTGAACTATCCTTAAAGCTGTCGTAGAATCCAAACCAGAAGTTGGTTCATCAAGAAATAGAAGAGAAGGGTTGATTATGATTTCACTGCCAATACAAACCCTCTTCCTCTCTCCACCAGATACTCCTCGAACATACGAACCTCCTATCATAGTATCTTGGCACCTGTTTTCATACACCTAAATTATACTGATTGATTTTACAATTAATATAAAATATTGATCACTTACAAGGGCTCATAGTCCATATTAAATTTATCACAAGGCTATATTTTCACCATGCTTATGCTCTTTCGACGATTATGACTTTTACCTCTCTAATCCCAGCTCTTCGATGACATCTAAAGCTCGTTTTTCCTTTTGCTCTTTCGTTAGTATATTTGGCAATCTTAAGCGAGCAGCATACGTCAATGTTTCTCTAACAGTAAGGTGAGGAAACAGAACATCGTCTTGTGTCACGAATCCAATCCTGCAAAATGCATACTTAGTGTCACTGTGGTATCAACTAAGATAACATTTTTACATGGTCTAAGACAAATATAGTGTCTGTCAAAGATTAAAAAACATTCTGACTTTCTTATTTTTCAAAATTGTGTGGGCTATCACGACCACAGCTTCAATCTCATAAAAAAAAATTATCATAAAAACAACTTTGATTGTAAAAAACTCGGAATTTTCACCTACATTTATATTTGTCTCGTTAAGAATCCAATCTGTGTTTTAAGTATTCCCGGTTTCACTATTAATAGTAATTAGTAGGATTTTTACCTGCTCTTTAGAAACTTGGAATAAGGTTGATCATTGTAAGTGATAGAGCCACCAATTGTGGACTGAATTAACCTTCCTCCTAGCAGATTTAACAAAGATGTCTTTCCACTTCCTGATGGACCCATCAATGCCAACACTTCCCCAGGATTAACAGAACCAGTGATCCCCTTCAATATATCCTTTTCCTTAGTTGTAGTTATGCCTTTAATCACTACCTTGTAGGTCACGTCGGTGAACTGCAGATTTCAAAATAAGAACTTATCTAATTTAGTTGGATGCATCACAAACACAGTAAAACATTAAATAAAGCACAAAATAAGCTCAATGCACGAAGGCATTTTTTTCATCAAAAAGTTTGTCTATCTTTTCATACTCATACCCTTCTTTCTCAGCCAAACCATGTTATTAAGCCTCACATATAGCTAAAGCCTCGAAGCCAGAAAGGTTCCAATCTTGAACCTAGGTCTTTCAAGCGTTTCGAAATAAAACTAATTTGTTGATGCCCTGTAGGAGGCATCAAAAAAGAAATTCAGGAAAAGTTTAGTAACAAGTTAGCTAGTATATGCTGTTCTTGTATCTGCTGTATTACTAATCATTTATCTAGTTAACTAGAAAGAAGGGGTAGTCTTGTACATTGGCATCACATGAAATGAAACTTTGTACAAGACTGAACCTGACCATGCTATATTGATAGCCATGTAACAATGTTCTATTGGTAGCGTTGATCGCTAAATGAATCTTCACCGTTGCCTGCCCAAATACATATACAGCACTAAATCAAACTCATGCTCTGTTGAAGGTTTGAACAGTAGTACCGGCAGTGGTAGGTGCAGGCAAGGAATATTGAAGAGGAACATGCTAATTTTCTATACATAAAATGTATATTACCTTCAGATATATTGGCAGAGTATGTTCCGTCTGAAACTTAGGCTTATGAGTTCTGGCTTCAATATCCTCCGCTGCAATATACATAGTAGCACCTTTTTACACAAATCACAATGAGGGAAATAGAATGTCCTTCATGCAAGAGCACCAAGCAGTTAATTAGTAGGTAGCTTCACTTAGGGAAGTTGTGTGCAATATATTAGAAAAATGCATTTTTATGATAGGGTTTGCTTGTGAGGACAAAAATAATACTAAAGATGATTTTTAAGACCGTACGCAGGGATGCCCGAAGAAGTTTTAGAGGGATCATATCATTTGTAATACATGATTCCTAGAAATTAAGGCATACAGGACAAGTTAGACCTGACAAAGTAAGTAAAACCAACTCAAGGGCGTCGTGAAAAGAAAGTCAAGCCAAAATTTAATGCAGGGGCCCAAGAATGAGACAGTGTACTCTCCCACAAAAAAGGAAGACTGGGTCCAGGCACAACCTAGCTAGTCAACAAGTTATAAAGATGGTCATATCCCCCATTGTAGTTATAAAAGATGTGAACAAGATAGTCAACAGGTTTGGAAAAATAAATATATGGTGATTCTAATTATGTTTCAGTTTGTGGCAAAACATCAGAGTTTGACTGGAATGTAGGATTATATAATTTAAACAATTGGATACACATCATAATTATGTCTTTTGTTTAAACTAATCAGACTAATTCTGTTTCACTTTAACACAAAGAGAAACGTAGTAATTAATCAAATATATATCTGCTACGTCACTGGAGTTTAAATAATTTGAAAAAGATCTAAAATTTTGTTAAAATATAAAGAATCATGTTTTAGGCGTCAAAGTTCTGGACGAAAAATTAAGTCAATGTGAAATTAGTTGATTAAAAAACAGTGGGTCGATGCTAGAGTGTAAAATATCAATAATGCTTTTTAAACGAAGGTTACCCATTTTGAACATATTCAAGAATTTAAATTTGAGCAGTAATCATGTTCAAGCAAACGAAAGAGTACCATAATGAATCGCACGCCATGGAGAAAATACACGTACTGGGAGAATGCATGAAATGATCATTATCATAATTAATTAGAACGCCATTACTGTGTAGGTATGTGGATAGGGGGACCATTATTGGGTAGGTGCCAGTTGCTCATAAAGACAACTGCACTGCATGCCTAAAAAAAAAAAAAGACAACCAAACTATAGGACATATACCATTATTTCCGGTTTGGGGAATAACTGAGTCAACTTGTTTGAATTGGACCGCTACTGCAAATAGATTTTAGTTGGCTTGGATTAGACCCGACTAAGACAAGTCCACGTAACTGAAAATAGGTAGTCGAGTAAGACGTAACACTACCACAAGTCAAGAGAAGAGAGGTTCGTTTAACTTACGAGGGTGATATTCAATGATATTTTTACTAGGAAGCATAATCGTATTGACACCTGACACAGACACGCCAAAAAAAAAAAACTAATAATCATTATATAGGTTGAGGAAAAAATAATGTTCTGTGGATGTTAAACCGTTTAGCGATATAATATTATTATCTGTAGATTATTCTTTTACATTGCTTTCGTTTATAAATGATATAAAGTGCATATACTAACATGTGTTATATTTTTTATTTTTCTATCAATAAATGTGTAGAACCAATGTATGAAATTACAAACAATGATGTTTAAAACAGTTTCAATTTTCGACTGTATTTTAAACCCAGTTATTTCATCTTTCACTACATGATTGGTTATGTTAATCAAAATGTTAAGCTATGAGGAAAAAAGAAGACATCTTTTTACACTATATTTATTTATGATTTAGAAGGGGTAAAAAAATTATATAGCACTTATTTTTCATATAACATCTATTTATGTATTTTATTTATCATTTGTCCAAGTCAATAAAATATAGATCCTTATAGTTTAATTTTACTCTCTTTTTTATTTATTTCCTGTTTGTTTACTTATTATTCAAACAAAGTGGGAATGATTGGAAAGGAACAATATTAGCTTCATTTTGCTTCCTTCTAGTACTAATGCGGCAATGCCCGCCAAATTATGTGAATCACAAGTTCGTTTCGCTCGATGTACTTTCCTGTGACCGTTTTAACTTTGTGGCTGTTATCCACTTCATTAAGAAAAATTATGCTTTAACACAGTATAAAATAAAATATACTTTATAACCCATATTAATAATATACATTAAAATATAAAAAAAAAAACTAATTTTGATATGTTGAATTATCAAATGGAGTATAATTCTGAGAAGTGTCACAATATCATCTCTCATTAATTAATACGCTTGATATGGGCGTTAAAAAAATCCTTTTACTTCCCAAATTTTTTACGCATTGTACTCGATAGTATAAAAGGAAACACTCATATTTGGTAATATCATATATAAATCAGATTAGCTAGCTATGTTGAACGAGAACCTATTATTCTTCAACAAAAGCACGTTTGATTAATAGCATTGCATTAGAATATAATTATCATAAATCTAAAATATAATTTATATATTAAAAAAATATTTATTTATCAATGAATTTTAAAATTATAGTACACATTTATATTAAAAAAAATACTTATATGTATTATAAATTTTAGTCATAAAAAATAAATATTGATATTTGACGTTACAATACAAAAATATACTTACCCAAGCTTATTAAGTATGTTGTCAATAAAAAAAAAAAAATACTAATAGTACAACAAAATTAAATATTTGTATAAGACAATGTCAGTTTAAATTTTTTTGTTTAAATTAAAATATTAAGACTGTAAAAGAAAAGCAACACTTCTTCATTTTTGTCACCACACAAAACTTACGCTTCGTTCGGGATGCACGCACATAGCCATTTATGGAAAAGAAAAACAACGAATCACCAATGTGAACAATAATTGAGATTCTGGAGAGAAAACTGAATTAATTAGGACCTTGATTATCTTAAATTATAATTATCTCATATAGTGAAATTTAATAAAAATCTAGGATCCCATTCGTATTATCACATATATCATTCTATCATTATAATTTACATATCAATAAAGAGCATCCCAAAATATTTCTGTGGTTAAGGTAACGACAAAGAAGACAGTTTATTTTATGCATTCCTATCCGTTCGTTCTTAAAGGGACGGAAATTAAACTCAGACGAAAACGTAGCTTATCACACTCGTGAACATTTTAGAAAGGTTACATACGAATATTGATCACGAATAAGAAAAAGTGACATAATTTTAACTTAAAAGGCAATTTATTTTAAAGAAAGGAGGGAAGATTTTTAAATTCACAAAAATGATATTCCTAATTATTATTACTAGATTATATTCAAAGATAAGTGTGAATTTGTTGATGAAACTAAAAATAGAATAATGAATCAATGCTTACGAGTTTGAGAATTTACTTACGGATATCTTCGTCGCTGAAAGGTTTTGAATCGGCGATTTCATCGGGAGGGAGAGTGAAGCCAGTGAAGGAGAATGAGAGGCCCAAACTGGCGCTAGAAGCACGGCTCAGAGCCACGCCGCTGCCAACCTCATCCACATCCACCTTCAGCTGAGCGCTCCTCGCCCTCCTTATGTGCGTGTTTCTTCCTCCGCCGCCACTCGGCGAGGCCGCCGTCATCCTCTTGCTCGATTTCCTCGACAGCACTCCGCCACCCTCTGCCGACGGGGGTGATTTCACACTACTCGTCGCCACCATCTCCGCCACATCCTCCGATTTCGTTCTCGCCAAGCCGGATGAAATTGCATTTTCCATGCTCATCGCCACTGTATATATCTGTCGATTAAATTGAGAAAATAGTTAATTAAATAAACAATTACAATTATACCAAAAATACGAAGTCATGTGAACCAACATACTTATTTATCCATATATTGTACATTCTCTATGATCTGTTCATGTTGAGGAATCTGATTTAGAATAAAGAAATTTGCGAAACTGAGATATCAAAGAGGATTTCTTGTAGGAGAAGATTGTTTGACATGATAAATTGAATAATTAAAGCATGCAAGATGATAAACATGAGAAGATCGTTGCGGATTTTATCTTACCCTAATATTTTCTTTTTCTGAGAAGAAGGAGTAACGAAGAGAGTAGAATGAGAAGACACCGCGTGAGATGAAATTCGCGGGATGAGTTTATACAAATTACTGGCATAACAAGAATGTGGAGTATTCAGTCTTTTTATAACACAACAACGGCCACTTTAAGAGACGCGAAGCAAAACTACTAAAATACCCTTCTTTTTTGTCACTAATATCAGTTGGTCCAGGTCTTCTTGATACACTGAAAATGTTGATTATGGTGATTGGTGAAGAGAGTTTTGCAATGAGTTGTAATATGATCATAAAAGTTACCCTCACACAATTCCTGTTGTTACTCCATTAGCCACTTTTTGATGTTATAATAACTCCCTGTCTTTTTTTTAAAAGAGAGACAATAATAGTTAAAAGGTTAAAAATGTTTTCGTTTGAATTTATATTATTCATTAAATGTTTCCTGATTGACTTTGGAAATTTTTCTTTGGTTTAAATACTTGTTTCTTTTTATTCAATTTGAATTTTTGTCCTTTTTATTAAACACGTGTCCTTTTTACTAACACAATAAATAATTAACGTGAAATAATTAACGCGGTCAAGTATTACCAAATTAAATCAAATTTAATTTTTATATATATTTATATTAATATTTTAATTAAAATTTACATGTTTTTAATTTATAGTTAAAGTCCGTTTAAAACTACAACAAGAAAATTTAAAGAGAGAGGTACCATGATTGATTAAAATTTTAAGAGGTTAAAATTTTCATTATAATTTTAAATCAACAAAATCTTAAATCAGAAATATTTAAAAAAATATAAATTTTAATAAAAAAATTAGTATATTATTTACATAAATATTAAATTTGATATTGATTTATCATCTAAAAAAATTGAGACCAAATTAAAAAATTTTGATAAATGTAAAAATTAAACTGATTAATTTTAATACGTCCTTACATGATATTGTGTTGATTTAACATGTAGATATTTCTTTTTTAAATAAAAGAAAAATTATATAAAACAAAAAATCAGAAATTAACAAACATCATTCATTTTTTATTAATTATTTAAACGAAGTTAATAAAATAATTAAATAAAATAAAATTGATAAAAATTTGAATTAAATTAAAAAAACATTAAAACTAGATTAAATAAACTTAACGAAAATATATAGACAAAATTAGTATTTATGCATTTTTCTTTTATAACGAAAAAAGAATTAGAAGTTAAATTATGAGAAAAGGTAATGGCAAACAAGACATTCTGGAATTTAAAATGTTATCCCATGCTCAAACCACCACCTAGGTACATGTTTAATTCAAATAATAATATTCAATCAATTATCCAGAATCATAATTGATCTAATAAGGTCAAAACTATTTACAAATAATTTATAAACAACGAATTGCTAAGATAACATTTCTCTTACCACCATTTATAAAACTTCTGATCTACAGTGAAAATTTTCAAACAGGGACATCCTTCTTCAGTTGAACCGGAGAAGACTCTAAATAAAGTGTGGAGTATGCAGAAACAACAGAAAGAACAATTTCACTGCACTCGGTATATTTAGATAAAATTTTAGAAATTTAAAAAACTTCTAATCTTAAAATAATGATTTTCTTTTTCACGTTTTGTTTTGAAATTCAATGACGTACATTAGAATTCCCAGGTATCAAAACATGTTTTTAACTTTTCTTTAAGTACGGCCCTATCTCGTCTTTCATTAATTAATTCTCAAAATTCATTCTGTACTTTTTCAATCGTGTATTTATGAAAATGCGAAAAAAAATAGTATGTTATAATTTTAGGTTATAAATTATGCATAAAACAATCAAATATTAACTCTTATTACAAAAAAAAAGTGAAATTATTAAAATTGTTCTCTCAAGTCATAATCATAAAGCAGGTATTCATATTCTTTCTTTAGAGACCATTAATTATAAGATTGATTGATTGATATATTTGAAAGGTTTCAAAATGGAGTGCTCTTATTAGCGAAAACAGAGTGATATGCAAATTATAAAGTTTATTACAAATGAATTTGAATTTCACAATGGACAATTAAAAGAATGATAATGCACTGAGAACGATAATGTGAGTGAGATATTATATATTAAGGTGATAATGCTGTAATTGAATTGTACATACTATGGTGTTCATTATCGTGACATGCAGGAAAATAAACAAAAATCAAAGTTTCAATAACAATTTCAGGGACAGAACTACTTAAAGACTTGGATGCCCCCCATTTTTTACGTCAAATTTTGTTAATATGCGTTTAAATGTTAATTAATTTTATTAAGATATTTTGGTTATAAAAATAATATCATATATGCATCAGATTTTTATTTTGTCAAAATATTTTTTCATATACACAATTGTGGAGATAGTAATATATGTTTCGTATTACTTGTGAGATTCCAGTAATTTAATAAGAACACGGGGTTTAAACCAATACGTGTAAATTTAAGAAAATAAGCAAAATATCATGTTATAATTTGGATATTGTTTTTTTAAATCATAATATTGTCACGATACTTGTTTCTCTCATACTTCCCAAAATTGAAAGTAAATAATACAATATTATAACAGTTTATTACTGTTATGATCAAGTGACATTGTTGGATTGTTTTATATTTGAGGATCTATTTGACGTCAGATTTTTAAAAATAGATTTGTTTAATATTTTTTTTTTGTCAAATGGAGTCAAGTTATCGACATTATAGATGAAGTCGTCTTTCACCCAAATCAGTTTATGTTTTTTACATAGGAAAGTGAAATCGGTTGCAATGGTGACGATTTCTCATTGGAAACAGCATGGAGCACAACGACTTCAATATACCATTTAATGGAAACTGGCTGCAATAGTGACGACTTCATATCGGAAACCGTATGCTTTAATATCGACTTTGCTTTGTCCAAAAATGCTAACAAAGGCACGTGTTGCTGCAATCTACATTGCACAATTCATGTTCATAGACACGGGTTCACACACACAGAAACTTTCCTGTGTAGGGATGACTTTGCTTGGGTGGAGGACGACTTCATCTGTAATATCGTCTTCTACCGTGACAACTTGACCCAATTTTAAAAAAGAAAATTGAACGAATCCTATTTACTAATTTATGATCAAATTGACCCTGAAATACAAAAAAGTTCATTGTTAGTAACATTGTTAGCTTTGAAACAGTCATAGGTCTTCATTTCTAAACGATATTTAAACTGTCTTAAGTTTCGACTTCTAAATTATGTGAAACTATTGGATGCATCGTGAACATTCATTTCAACTCACATTTTCTTCTTTTTATTCTAAATTAGAGTATAAGATTATCAAAGGTGAGAATGGCATCATGGTGAGTAATTTGTTTGATATCGTTTAAGACATCATTGACCTTGCATTGCCGACCATGTCTGCCGTACACGTATTGAAACTGAATAGGTTTTCAACATTTCCCATGAAAATCGGAGAGTTTTGGACACGACGAGGATGTGTGTGTCGAATGGTTGGAATTTTGATGCCATGCACGTCAAGGACAAGGCTAGCGCTTTTGGTATATATTAATGAAGGTTTAACGTTACATGGGCATGCCTTATCATCACCGATGTGTGTGCTAATCAAGTACACCTAATAATGACAAATGCCACGTTGTTTCACTGAACTTCTGTTGTGTTGGAGGGTCTCTGCATAGCTTGCATCCGATCAACATTACCTGCGCCAGAGGCAATTCCAAGTTTTGGAATTTTTCATAACAAAATTTTCCGTTGTATTTAATCTCGATTTTTAAACGATGAGAAATTTATTAAGTATATCAGAATATTAAAGATAAATATCTGATCTACATATATGTCTGACAGCATTGATGTATATTTTGGCATGCTTTCGTTATCTATGACTGGAAATTTGGTGAAGAGTACACGGTTTCTACGTTGAAAAAAAAAAAGAGGTCATTCTCATGCAGTAATGGAAATTAAGATTGGTGGTGAGAATAAGGAATAGGTGTAGTGCAGAGAAAGGTGTGGACTAAAAGAGTGGCCCAAAAGGTGTTGTTTGGTGGTTACTACGATAAGGAGCTGTCCCTGTATCTTTTTTCTGTCCATGGTTGGTCGCAATCCTTTCACAACAACTCGCCACGTATCACTCCACTCCAAACACTGCTAATTAATTACCATTTCAAATTTTCTGAATGCCAACATGATTAATCAAATAAAAGTTCAAAATAAATGAACCAACTCTCAATCAAATAATGCTCCACTTCAATTATTCCGATGTGATGTAGAAAAATATCTATCTATTGTTCACTAACTTCAACGCTTCAAATTCAATCATTCATTTTGAAGATAAAGGCTTCACAAACAATATACTGCAGACGATAGTTGACCTCAATGAATACCAGCAGTGATGCATACTATACACACAAATAATATCTTAGATATAGATAGTTATTCATATTAATTGATGAAATAAAGTGCAATGAGTAACAGAAAAGCATTTTATACATATTTTTTGGAGTGGACATTTGTAAACTGCAGAGGTGATGATAAGGATGGAATTAAAAGACAGAATAAATAAGGATCGGAAGGTTGCTCTCCCTAAATCCTTTTATTTAACAGGATATTTTTGAATAATAAATTTTAATAATTTCTTTTATAATATGATGTGTTATTTTTTAAGTGATTTTTAAAATTGAAAATTAATTAAAAAATAATACTTAAAATTATAAAAGAAAGTTGTATAAATTTAATAATAAAAAATATTTTCCGTAACAGTAATTACATTACACTGCACTACTGAACACTGTTCATAAAAACTTTCTTTTCAACTGATAGGGGCGGTGCCCTTAGTGGAAGGGAATCTCACGTGACAAGGACGTGATGCTTACTTAGACACTGTGTGTAGGAATCAGGTCCAGAGCTTTAATTATTATTTTTTTTTTAATTTTACATATTAAATTATTCTTATTCTGCAATTTTTTTATCGTTCATAATCAATACTTCAAAACAAAAATATGAGTTCAGCGGTGATTATATCGCCAAGTGTATAGCCCACAATTCACTGTGGACACCTCAGAGGCATCACCGTACGACAATGACACGTGGCTTTTTGAGTGGCCCCAGTTCCTCCTTCTGTTACACGTGGACCACGGATCGTCACTGTCTTCTCTCTGTTTTTCTCCTACTTTTGGGCCTTTCTCACATTTTCTCCTTTCGGACACCCTTAAGAAGACAAGCATCATAATTTCTCAAACAATACCAAAATCAAAGATATTAATATACTTTAAATGCTTCCCGTCATTATTACACCACTTTTAATAAATTTTAAAAAGTAATTTAATCATTCAAATATCTTGAGACCCATCAGTTTACATAACATTCCAATCGCATTATATAAGTTCAATCCGGTATAAATTTATTATAGAATACAGTTCTTTGATTCAATATATTTGTTAATGAAAAGCTTTAACTCTAAATTCGAAATTGTAAGAAAAATTAAGTGATGTCGGGATTTACAATTATTTTTCCTCATTTTTAAATTTTACTTTCCTTTGGTTTAATATTTTTTATAAATAATTAGCTTTTAACTAACTATTAATTTAAGAAAATTAAAACAGATATCAATTAAAAATAATTTATTATCTAGTTAAGTCCGTCCGGAGTGACATCACAAAGATCCATTACCGTATCTGAGATATTCTTTAATTTAGAGTTTCATCATGATTTTCTCCTTAAAAGATACTTTGGATATTAAAGAAATAATCTGTATTAAACTTTTATCGAGTCTCACACTTTAAAACATACAATAACTCAATTACGGTGGTGATTGACCATAACAATGTTATCTCAAAAGACTTTGATTGAATATTGGCGTTGTTCATGGGCACCAAAACAAATTCCCTTAGTCCTTCGTTGGGGGATGAACTCTCGTTCCCTTTAGACATTGATTTGGGGCTTATCTTCCGATACACTCCAACATCACTTGGAAGTTGAGATCCCTTCATCCTTCAAACCTACGATATGTATTTTAAGGACAAAACTGTGACAATGTTCTAACTTTCAAAGAGGACAATACCTTTGATGCAGTGATCAATCCTAACGATGTCACTTGAAAGCCTCGAGATCGAAATATTAACAACGTCTGTAAGGACAAAAACTCTCTTAGTCCTCAACTTGGGGTTTGAGTACATACCTAGCCCAACAAATATACTAAAAACGGTACTCGATAAGGTTCAATTAACATTTGTGGTGAAAAGTGGTTGAATAATATTCTCACAAATATTTGTTGGAGCAATTGCTTTGTTGTATACTAACCTAATATATGGACAAATATCGATAGTTTGATTACATTATAAATATCCTTTTATACAATATATCAAAAATATACATGGTTACATAATATATTATTGTTATTGTCAAGCTATTATATCATAATTATGATAAATTTTTATCATCTTTTATTTTATAAGATATTTCATATAGCCAAGAAATCCAATAAATACAGGTTGTATTTACCCATGGAGTACAATGACATTATTGGCTCTAAAACTCTTTTACTCACTTGAAGGTCAAAGAATCTTTATTCAAGCTATTACTTGAATTTTGTCACTTGCCCAAAGATTCACGCTTTGGATTCTGGTCAGAAGAGTTTACATTATTTTTTTTTTCTTTCTCATTAAAATTTGTATACAGTGTTAATTATACATGTATTCTAGTTTAACAATTAAATATAATTTACCTTTTAAAATACTTAAGTTAAATAGGAAAAAATTGTTCTGAAATTATCTATGACTAATAAGATCTCAATATGTTTATTTTGTGACAGGATCAATTATCTTTTAAGAGCCTGAAACGTCATATTAAAAATGACTTAAGTTGATCGAAATTTAGACTTAAAGATTTAAATTTAGGCTTAAATATACATTTGGTCCCTATTTTTGTTGATTTTATTCAATTTGGTCCCTATTTTCGTTTTATGTTCAATTAGGTCCTCATTTTCGTCAAATTGTGGTCAATTTGGTCCTTTT
>Ga0099822_1001833_pt1 | contig 25545 bp, 16 predicted proteins | sample CowpeawhiteBW_FD_76839 | JGI IMG/M metagenome (GOLD analysis project Ga0099822, IMG submission 76839) | Root nodule microbial communities of legume samples collected from California USA - Cow pea white BW | ecosystem: Host-associated > Plants > Roots > Nodule | place: USA: California | collected... | reverse complement strand
TACAAATAGATCTTCTAGGTGTTTATATATGTCAAAAAATATATATTAAATGATTGATTTAAAAGATAATAAAATTATAATATAAAAATATATATATATATATATATATATATATATATATATATATATATATATATAGTTAATTAAAAGTGTTTACAATTTGTTCTTAAAATATTTTGCATCTTTTATTATCCTGTACACAATTTTTGACATGGTATTTAAAGAATTAAAAAATTAAAGGAAAAGAAATTAGATTCTTCCATAGTATACATTCAAATTCAAATACTATAACTGAATAAAAATATATAGATTTTTTTTTTCAAAAAGAGAAGATGATACCTCAGTTCAAGACTTAGAACTCAAACATTTAGAAACTTGGACTTTCATCCTAATTACTTAAATAGTAGTATCACAATAAAAGTAGGGTCTTTCTTCCTGCATTTCCAAAATTTCTTTTATACCTCCAAACTTTCTTTAAATTCTCAAAAAATCTTTTGATCATTTAAGAAAATTCGTAGACATCATACTTCCAAAATTATGTTGACTCCGAAAGTTAAAATACATTACCGGAAGTCGACTTCTGAAAGTCAAAAATTATTATCGGAAGTCGACTTCCGGAAGTCAAAAATTTTTGAAAATCAACTTTCGGAAGTCAAAAAATATTTTCGAAAGTCGACTTTTGGAAGTCAAAAAACATTTAGAAATTAATTTCCGTAAGTCAAAAAACAAATTTTATTTTGAATATTTTTAATTCTTTTTAAAATTTATATTTTTTAACTTTTAATGATCTTTTTAGTTTATTTTATTTATTTTTTATGTTTTCATATTTCTTAATATATATTTTTAATATATATAATTTTATTTTTATTTAATATACTGAAAAATAAATATAAATATAAAAATAAGTAAAATTAAAATAATATTACTTTAAATAAAAAAAATAAAAAATTTATTCTGCTTTAGATGTTATTTATATATGTTATTTTAAATATGATTTTTTAATTCTTTTTTATTTTTATTAAAATTTTAATAAATTATATATAAAAAAATTTAAATTTAAAAATGTAAAACATATATAGTTGAAAAAATTTTAAAAATTTGATTAAAATTAAATATTTAAATTTTAAACAAAATTAAAAAATTCAAATAAAATATAAAATACAATACACATGAAATATATAAATAAAATAATTATAATAATATCAATAAAATAAATAAAATTAAAAAATAATTTAAATTAAAATAGTAAAACTTTAGTTTTATTATTTTAATTTAAATTATTTTTCAATTTTTTATTTCGTATTTTTATAACATATTTTTATTTTTTAAAGTAATTTTTTTTTAATTTATATGTTTTATAATTTTTAATACGTATTTTAAAATTGACTTAATTATTTTACTTACGGAAGTCGACTTCCGATAATGTTTTATGATTTTCTGAAGTCGACTTTTGGTAATGATTTTTGACTTCCGGAAGTCGACTTCTGGTGATATATTTTGACTTTCGGAAGTCGACTTCTGGTGATATATTTTGACTTTCAGAAGGCAACTTCCGGTGATATATTTTGATTTCCGGAAGTCATATATTTTGACTTCTGGAAGTCAACATCCGAAGATATTTTTGGGGTGTGATGTCCGTGAATTTTCTTAAATGATCAAAGGATATTTTGGGAATTTAGAGAAATTTTGGATGTGCAGAATAAATGCTTGGAAGTGTAGGAAGAAAGACCCTAAAAGTATACATTGATCATAACCTCCGGGATGTTAAAAGGAAAACTAAAGTATTTTACCGTGCCTTGCACGATTAAATTTTTATGAATTACTTATTATATTAAGAAGTTTAGTTTTAATTATCTTTAAATGGTAACTTTAAAAAATTAAATATAACACAAAATATTTTATGATATTTTTTTATGCTAAATGTAGCAAAATGAGTGTCAATCATTTGCATAGTATATTAATAAATTGTTTTTATGTTAGCTTAATTTGTCGTAGTTATCCTATTTAGGGAGTGAATAATTTTTCAAGTATAAATTTTATAATATGGAGTACATTGAAAATTTAAAATAGAATACAAAATAGTAGGAGAATTTTTTAATCCAAATTTTACATTGTGAAAATGCAAGAATATATATTAGACGTGATACTTGTAAAAAACATTATAGTAAAAATAGCATAACTATAATGCATCTTGTATAATTTAATTAAATGCTGAAAGAGAAAATAATATGAAACAATAATTTTAGTCTTTATAAGTGAATATATATAATTTCTTAGACAAATAGATTCGATCATATTTTAAGTATTGACGTTCAATTTTATTAATAATTGTCGTAAAAGAAATAATTTAAACATTATTTGAAATTTGAACATCAAAAGTGAAAATAAATTTTTCAAGTATAAGCATCTTCAAGTTTGTTTCCTTACATGATTTATTCCACAACGTATTCATTCATTTTTTTTAAAACCAGGATAGTTCCATTATACATCTCGAAAATTGGTCAATAATTATCAACAGCATAATTGAAACTTCGACTTTTAAATTTAAGACGTGATTTCAGATTAAAAAAAAACCGTAATAATGTTAACATACTTTGAAATATGAACATAATCAGATCAGTAAATATTTTTATTTGAGGAATAACCAGAATCTAAGACATAAAAAGTATTGGATTTATAAGTTGATTGAAATAATATTAATAATCTTTCGTGAAATAGAACTTTCTAAAAACACAAATATGTCCTATATATAACCCGTACTTTTAAATAATTATATATATGTAATATAATTGTTTAAAAATATTTCATGTACTTAAAAAATTGTAATATTTTTTTAAATATGATTTAAATATTAAATTAAAAATAATATGTTGGATATATAATATAGATGAACAAAGAAATAATAACATGGGATGTAACTATATAATTTATGATATATGATGTAATTATGTTTACTAAATAATTGATTTAATATATACATGTAAAAACAATATAAAATCCAAGATTAAACATCTTTAGAATACATTTAAATTATTTTTAAAATCATAAAATGTATAGCATCCAGAACTTAAGAGTTTTTTTTTTCGTAGTTAAATAAAGAATTTATAAGCAGTACACGTCTTACAAATTAGCATATGCCTAATGACCAATATTTTACGCTATTTTCCGCAAATGTAATAATAATCAATGACCGTGATATAGGAAAATACTGCTTCATAGTTAAATTGAGAATTTATTTTATTTTTGAGAAAATACTTCGATTGAATATAAAATTAATTAAGTGAACTTAAAACTATTATATATATAAATAAAAAACTAATTATATAATAAATTATACAAATATATCTAATTAAAAAGTGATTATATTTTTGAGACCGCAGATTGTAAAAAAGAGTGGCGTTTGAGACTATTGTAGAAAGTGCATAACGGCTTGACTGGTGCAATGCACACGTGTGGAGTGAGATGAGTCCCTATAAAATGACTTCGCTTCCGCACTTATCTTCACTCACATTGTTTCTGATTCTGCTATCAGCATTCATCGAAGTTCGTTGATTCACTCAGTCTCTCACTCTCGTTCTTTCTAGCAAAATCTCATTCTTGTTCTGCAATGGCGGCCTTCACGGTGACGGAGCTGAAGCAAAAGTTGAAGGATGCGATCGAAAGGATCGTGGAAGATGAAGATTACTCCGTTCACACTGCAGACAAAGCTATCCGTGTTCTTTCTGCACTCAAGGATTTGAAGTGCACCGCTTCTACCTCAATCAACGTCGATCTAATGACACCCGTTCCCCCACTATTTCAATGCCCTCTCTCCGGTCACTTGATGACAGATCCTGTTATCTTGACCACTGGACAGGTTTTCTTTCTTTTTCTTTATTATTTTTCCTATTCAAGATTCACTCTTTCTTCATCGCCACGTATCAAGAACCTGTTATACCAAGAAAGGTGTTAAAGAAAGTAGTTGTCATAGGATATATAGGGTTTTCATTATTGATGAATGATGATGGTGCATGCAGACTTTTGATCGTCCAGTCATCCAGAGGTGGCTGAATGAAATCAACGGAGCTAACCCTTGTACCCAACTTGTTCTCAGTCACTGTATTCTCACTCCCAATTTCATGCTCCAAGGCATGATTTCAGAGTGGTGCAGAGAAAACGGAGTTAACCTGCCAAATCCCGTTTTCGACATGTACAACGAACCACTAACCGAGGCACACAGACACCGTTTGCGATCTCTGCTCTTCAAGCTGTCACTGTCACTTCCTGAGCAGAAAGCAGCTGCAAAGGAGCTTCGTGAGTTAGCAAAAAGAATGTCCGCAGTTCGAACAGTCCTCGGGAGCACGCAAATGATTAAGCTTTTGATGCATCCGTTATCATCCGGCACAGCTCCTCCGGACCCCGAACTCCAAGATGATTTGATCGGAACTTTTGTAAACCTCGCAATACACGACACGAACAAGAAGTTGTTGGCAGAAAACGAAAAAGTGGTCTCCTTTCTGATTGATTCGTTGAAATCCGGACAAGTTCAGACAAGAAGCAATGCAGCTGCAGCTTTTGCGTCGATGGCATCTCTTGATTCGAACAAGCATATAATTGGAAGGGCTGGAGCTATAAAATACTTGGTGGATTTACTTGAAGAGGGAGATCCGTCAGCCATGAAAGATGCTGAATCAGCCTTGTTCAAACTATGCTTTGTTCGTGAAAACATAGGGAGGACCGTGCGAGAAGGGGCAGTGCAGATTATTCTTGGGAAGATCGTTGACCGTATTCTTGTTGATGAGATGTTATCACTGTTGGCACTTCTTGCCACACATACTAATGCCGTGGCAGCGTTGGTGGATCATGGCGGTGTCCGTTTATTGCTTGATATCTTGAGGGATACCACAGTAGAAAGCGTGAAGGAAAACGGTGCTGTAATTCTACATCTAATCTGTTACCATGACAAAGAGAAAAGGGTGGAAATTAAAGAGGAAGAAGTGGCCAACGGCACATTCTCAAAGATTGTTCAAAACGGGTCCTCTAGGGCTAGAAGGAAAGCTAACTCCATCCTTCACTGTCTTGGCATAGGTAAGTCCACTTTGCAAAAGAGTCCGAATTCAAAGTCGGAAAACACTCAGAGTCCAAGCTCTGGTGCATGATCAAATTCTTCTATTTCTTGTTCTCTGAAACTGTATAGTGAAAGTAAGAAAATAAGACTTCTGGGTACAATAATATTGTAACACCACCTTCATTACCAATCATGAATAAATAGATTCATATTTTCTTCTCAAAATGCTTGCCAACTTTTGCAGTTATTGGTTTACTTTGTTGTTAGACATCTAGTTTTTAATTATTTTTGGTACTACATAATTAATTTTGATAGCTTGACACGTTACATATTCTGTCAATGGTGTGTTGAATTGCATTTTGGAAGTTTTTTCACACCCCGCACATAGATTTTTTATGATAAAACAAAATATTAGGGTTGTAAGTATTTAGATAAAAAGGTTTTGAACGAATAGAAGAAGTTATTGACATAAATTATTGCGAATAATAAAAGGAATGAATTCATGACGTTGTGCCAACATTGAATGCGATTTTGGTTTCCCTTATAATTTTTATTAAGTTAAAGTCAGCTAGGAATTTTTTTTATTTTTAATTTCATCCTAATTTCGGGATTATTTAAAATTGATTTAAAATTTGTGAAGTTTTTCTCCGATAAGAAATTAATTTTGACCCAAATTAACACTTTCGAGGTTCAAATTTGTAAAAACAAAGTAAACAATGCGGCCAAGATTCAAGTTAGAATCTTTGTTTTTATTGTATTTAAAAAAAAAACAAAGAAAGTGCTTATTTCCTTATTCTACCGTTTGTGCTTATTACTCTGCCCAGCTAGCTACTGCCAACCTAGCCCTAACCCTAATTCAGCTACGGTCAGTTGGAGTAAGATGTAATAACATAATATTTAATACATTTTAAATATTTAATGTAAAATTGTATATAATACTACATTATTGTAAAACATAATATTATTTTGTATTTAATGATTTCTTTCATAACATTTATCAAATGAAAATTAGGACTTCCATAAAAATAGTTTACATTTTAGTTTTTCAGAGTTATACAAGTCATTTCTTTATAAAGAAAAATTGGTGGTTCAATTAAACTTTTGTCACTGAAGTACGGCTAACTGAAAAAGAAGATAAAAGGAATCCATTAATGTAATAAATTAATTTTGTGTAAATATTGATAAATGTTTCTCTAAAATATTATTAGTAGCTGGTAATATTTTTGTTTTGAAGCATCGGTCATATAGTAATGTGAAAAGGCTAGCTGATAGGATCATCCCTCAACATGTACTGTGTTAGAGTGGACCACCACAGTTACTTGGTTGCCTTCAACCACTCTAATTATATATTATATTAATTTTCACAAATATAAATGGAATATAACCGTCAATGTAATTCATTTTTACTTTCTAAAAAAAAAAAATCTCGCAAAAAATATATATAAAATGAAAGTAAGTTAGTAATATGAGAAGTGTCTCCATATTTTAATTAAAGGTAGAAGTTTAGAGTCCAATAATAGTGAACTCAAAAAACGTTGACTTTATCAGATTGCGGCCCCAAAGTATATCAAAGCCTAAGGACAAATAGAAACTCCTTTATCTTTTAGCAAAATAAAAGGAATATAAAACACCCTTTGAGAAATAGCCTTCACCTTCAGCTAAACAAGACTTGTGAACTATTTAAATTTTTTGTTTGCTTAACTTATTTTTTCCGAGGTTAATATTTCTTTTTAAATATTGTTTATTCATATAATTTGAAACCAACCTGATTTGTAATCAATATTGATATGGAAATTGACTTGCTTACCCTCCAAATTAATATATATTCTGACAAAAAAGTTAACATGCACATACACATATTTATGTATATACATACATATTAAAAAGAAAAGAATTTGAAAAATGTAAATAATTATATCGTAATTTGTTAAGCCACTGACCTAGTACGTGGGTCGTGGATGGATAGCGGTAACTTGAAGAAGCCTGATTAATTTATTTCTGCACGTTTAATACAACTTGTTAAACGATTTTAGTGTTTTTTTTTTCTCTCTCTCTGTTTCTCCCACTTTTACTTTTGGAGGTGTCACTGTTGAAATCCCTTTCTCTGTTTTTGTTGGCAAACATAGAGATCCAAGTTTGGTATTATGCCGCTTCTAGAATGTTGAAGTACGATCCGATGATGTTATTGATGTCGGATCCATATCTAGGTTTACGTTGAAGAGCTGGTGAAGGAGCAACCGTGCTGTTGAAGTCACCATCAATGACGGAGACGGAAGAAGGGCTTACATGCTTCTCCGGTGAAGGGTGTTGGAGATGAGAAGAGAAAGAGGAAAACAAAAACGAAACTACATGTGCGAGGTGATTTCCGACAGTGTGGATGGATATTGTGGTCCACCTAGTCATGCTTCACCGTGTTGTCATGGCTAAGAAAAGATGTTTGCTTGGTGAAAGTGACAATAGATGGAATGAGTAGTTAATGCATGACTGCATCATCCTACCAAAACCAAGAGCATCATTCCAATAAAAGAGACACCACACAACCGTCACCAACAGCTACATTCACTATTACTATTAATTAACGTTAGACATTCTGACATTCATTCACTCCGCTTACAACACGTATCAGAATCATCCTAATCTCACTTCATCCAATGAATTCGAAACTTTATATAATATACCCACTCAAAACATAAATTTAAAAAACCAAAATACATTCGCTTCTTAATCCCTTATTAAAAACCAACACGCATCACTGTCATCCAAACACATTCATAAGAACTCCAGCTTAGCAGTGCTCGTGACACGAAAGCTGTACAAAACACTTGGAAATGAACCCCATAATTTTCTTCTGCAAAACCATGATAAATAAAGTCAAGAAAAGTTTAGTATACAGAATAAGTACTGATATATATTTATATATATGCAACACAAACATGGCATTAACATTAATAAGAAAAAAGAGAGTTTGATGAGACACCCGTTTGTTGGAAGTGTGGAGGAGTTCGGGAGGGATCTTATAGAGATCTTCGTCAACGGGTTTGGGAGTTCGCGGAACGGTGTCGTCTTGTTGCACCTGCATATGCTTCCTTCTTCTATCAGTCTTCCTTGCTTGTTCCTTCACTACGTACACTTTTCCTTTGTTAGCATTCCCATGCGGGCTCCTCTTTCCCTTGTTCCTCGTATCCTGCACCACAGTCACAAATTAAGTCAACTCCAACATCCTCAAAAAACGGTTTCATTTCATGGTTTGGCCATATCATGCATGAAGTTGAGGAGGTAATTAAGGAAACCTGTTTGGTATGATTTCGGAGGGGGAGAGGAGGTTTGTGGTGGAGACGAGTTTCAGCGGAGGAAGAGGTGTAACGAAGCAGACGGGGCTGTGTTGTACACTCGAAGTAGCGAGTGATTGGGAAGTCATTGGTTAAATCCCAGTTCCCAAACTCTGGAATGTGTGCGTCTTCCTTCCATTCCTATCACCATGAAGAAGCAATGATTAGTTATAACGATGAGTAGTGACTAAAAAGGAAGGGTACCAAAGAAGCTTACATCCATTTTGTGGAGGTGTGTGAAACCAAAACCAAAGGCAGAAAGAAAGTTGAGAGCAAAAAGGTTTTGATAAAGTGGGGAGGGAGGGTTTCCTAATAAACCTCAGACAGAGGTTGGTGTCTGAAAAGCGAGGGGTGAAGGGAAGGAGTGGAATAATGGTAAAAGCCTTTTTACACGGTTGAATTTATGATTATGACAGAGAATGAAGGGTGCAGTTTGAGGGTGCCAGAGTAGTGACCATAAACCATGTCTATGTAATAAAGGACCTGCCCAGGGCACTGCCGTCACAGACCATTTTTTTTTTCTACCACGAATCAGTTTCAACACAGAGAATATTAATAATAATAATAATATTAATAATAGTAAGAAGATGGTTGTTGTTGTTGTAATGGTATGGTATGGTAGTTGCTTTTGGTTCTGCAAAGTGATGTTGAGTGAAGGGGCCAATTGAATGAGAAGCAGCAAAGTACACAGGTATGGGAAAGGGACCCTCCATCGCCTTCTTATTCCTTTTCCCATTCCTACCTAATGGCCAGAAAAACCAGGCATTTAGTGAAAGACCAAGTGCAGCAGAAAAGTGGGTGTGTCTTACTGTGCACAAGTATGACCAATCTGAAAAAGCTTCGATTTTGAATGTTTATTGTTGCTGCCAAACTGTCACTGTTCACTCTGTCTTCTCCTCACTTATTGCACTTAAATTTGCCTTTGCCATCTATGTGTTTATCAGTTTATCTCCCAAATAATAATAAAAGTTGCCAAACTTTTTCAATGGGACCCAAGACACACCATTGATATGATTTCATTCAGGGAATGACCCATCTCATCCTTTAACACGGCTTCGTCATGTCCATTACCCCTTCTGTTGTACCTTTCAATTCTTGGAACAAAGCAAGGTTTTTTCTTCTCTATTTTACTTTATACATTTGTTTCTCTAAAGTGGATCTTACCATTTGTTTCATCTCATAACTCAGCAACTCTTGTTTCACAATTTGCAACCTTAAAAGTTATTAAACAAGAGATTGTAAATAATATAACCAAAGCACACTTAAACGCCAAAACTTGCTAAAACATTTACACCTCTAATGCTTGATAAAATTACTTCAGTCAAACGCCATGTGGGAGGTGTTCTTATTCATTGAAAGGGAAAAAAATGTGCACAGTGAAGTAAAAGCTATTAGATTAATTGGTTCCTTCATTGTTTTAAGTAAAGACTCCAAAACAGGATTGTTTTACTTAATTTTAATTAAAATTATTTTATAAAATTGATAGTTTTATAAAGTAGAGTACGAACACAGCCAAATTCCTTCCTAGAATCCTCAAAACTACAGGAAGGACCAGTGTTTGTTTTTGGTAGGAAACATGGTTCCTTTATTCGCATTTTGGCAACAACGAGGGACCAAAGCCAAAGAAAGAAAAATCCATTCCCACATATTTTTTACTGTCTTCTGTAACACGATGAACACATTCCCTTCGGTATAACACGATGAACACATTCCCTTCAGTTTATTTAGATATAAAACAAGCTGGAATCTCACTTGGAATAGCAGCAAGCAACAGCTGCCCAAGTGAAATTCAGGATATCTCTACTATATATCTAGTTGTGGAAACAATAGATATAGGCCTAGTGAACAACAGACAAATATTAAGGATGCTTGATTTTGAAGAATGAGTGTTAAAAATCAAAGAACCCACATATTATGTTGTATATATAGCTCAAACGAACGGTTGTGTTAGCAACAACCAGACTGCGGCACAAAATTAGAAATCAAGGTATTAAAGAACAAGCATGGATGGCTGTCCCTGGTGATGATCATCACAAGAGGTACCAAGGTTGATAATTTATTTATCGAGAGTAAACGCTTGATCCACTGCTGCTATTTTGGTCAAAAGGGTGACCACTTCCCACATCAGATTCCATGGTGCTTGTACGATCTAGCAAGTTATGGTCGGCATCCTCTGTCCTTCTGCTGCTGTTGTTTGAGTCAGAGTGATCACTCCCTTGTGACAGCCTCATGCTGCTACGAGCTGACATGGACCTTTCATCATCTGATGCCACACTGCTGCTACGGCAGCTTGAGGAAACGCTTCCATCCTCCGAGTCTTTGCTACTCTTTCTGCTAGACGATTTTTTACTGCTCTTGTGGCTTAAACCTCTCAGGGAAGATTTTCTGCTGCTCTTCTTCTGGCTTGGATCTTTGTGGGACTTTTTCCCGCTCTTCCGCCCAGAATCTTCACCAGAGGATTTTTGGCTTAGCTTCTGGCTTAACAGTTTCAGTGAAGATTTTTTGCTGCCTTTGCGACTGTTTTTAGAGGAAACCGCCGGCGGAAGTTGCCCGTCACCATCTACTGATGATCTACGGCTCCCCTTTCTGGATACTGATCCAGTTTCGCTTTCACTAGCACTGGGTGGTGCTGGCGCAGCAACAGGAGCAGCGGAAAGAAAACTGAGAGCAGTTACAACGTCACTGATAAAAGGTCGAGCTTCTGCTTCCTCCTGTAAGCACATGGATGCTATTGCAACAACTTGATTCAGATCTTTATCTGGGAAATTCCTTTTAAGAACCGGATCCGCCATATCTGGATATCTCTTCGGGTCCCTGAACAAGGGTGTTGCCTGCACAATCACATATATATCAGACATCCTTATCCTTGTATTACACGAAACCTCATTCTGATAAACAGCATAGGAGAGTGTTAAAACATGTTACCCATGCAACTAGATTTTGCTCTTCATTTGGTCTGGTAGTGTCTATGGCTCTTCGTCCGGTAATGAGCTCCAGCAAGATAACTCCGAAACTGTAGACGTCTGATTTCTTGCTGATTTGACCTGCTCTTACATACTCCGGAGCGCAGTAACCATTGTTGCCCATGAGTCTTGGAGGTCCGTTGTTCATCTTGTCTGCACCAAAAAGCTTGGCCATTCCAACATCACGGACTTTGGCTTTGAAATCATTGTCCACCAAGATGCTCGATGCTTTCAAATCCTTGAATATAATTGGAGGGTCTGCACTCTCGTGTAGGTACTCTAGCCCTTTAGAAGCACCCGCAACTATTTTCATTCTGTCAAACCAGCTTAGTGGTCCTTCATCCTCTTTGTTCTCTGCCACACAACACAAAGTGCTCTCTATGTTTTAGATTTTGAAGCTTCTAACTCAGAAAACCAACATGCATAAAAAATCTGATGAAATGAAAGATATTGAGGAAAGAATGAAAAGGGTAATTAATTACCAAAAAGACGGCTTTCAAGAGTGCGCCCAGAAAACAACTCGTAAACCAAAAGACGTTGATCACCATCGGCACAATAACCAATGAGATTTACCAGATTCTCATGCTGCATCAGACTTAGATCAGAAACATCACCCAGAAATTCCTTACCGATCCCATTTCGATCGAGTTGCTTCACGGCCACAAGCTGGAGAGATGGATCCAGAGAAAACAAAAAGGAAATCAGAGATTATTGAGAATTTCTTTTCGCACTTCAAAGAAAAAGAAAGAATTCAAAGACTTATATATTACCTGGCCGGTGGCAGGAATTACTCCTTTGTATACTCTCCCGAAAATTCCTTCATCCAACAGACAATCCTGTCGGAAATTCTTTGTTGCTGTTGCTAGCTCACGGAACGTGAAAGCCCTTACCTTAATATTTTCAGGATCAACTGAGATTTGATCATCTGATTTTTGTTTCTTTATTTCTGCATGCCAATGGAACACGTACCACAATGTTTTAAGTCGCGAATAAAACCTCTACCATATTCAATTTTTCATTCATGCCAAGCTTCTATTATATTCTGTCACCCTTAGTCATTCTTATTATCATTTATAAACTAACCTCATCTTTGGTTAATTATCAAATCGATCCATCTTACCTGGTGCTGGTGCTGGTGCTGGTGCTGCTGCTGGTGCTCCTCCTGCTGCTGCTGCTGCTTCAGGTTCCGGTGCTGGTGCTGGAGCATCATGTTCCCTCTTGCTCAGGCTTTTCTTAGGTGCACAACAAGGGAAGCAATTCATGCTTATAACCTTTCACAGTGTGTATACCAAATAACGAATCTGGAAGAAATTATGGTGGAAGATTTGACAAAAACTTCTCAACAAATTTACTTTGACGCAGAAACGATGACAAAAATATCTCTCTCACTGAACTATAGGTTGAATCAATGAATAGAAAGTTGCAAAACTAAAGAACGAGGGCCCCCCAAATGACATTGAAGGACCCTTGTCCTGTGAAAGAAGCAGAAACTACAAGAAAGCTGAAGAGATGACCAGAGGAGGAAGAAAGGATGGTGAAACTATGCATAAACGACAAGGTTAATCTCCTGCAATGAGGAAAAAGTGGGTGATTTGAGGGGACTTGAACACGAGGTGTCGTTTTAGATGGATTCCAAAATATGTGGAAATCAAGTTTCAGGTTTTTTTAGGATAAAATCAGTTAATGATAACCGTTTCCTTTGTTTTCATTTGGTTATTTAAGGTCATATTTTGACTTTTCTCCATTTTACATAGAAACATACGTATGGTTATCGTTTTTCGTCAGAGGTATATGGTTAACGTCAACTACTATATATGTTTTTTTTTACGTGGTTCATTTCAACCATTCAAAGAGGCTAAAAATAGTTGTCTTTTTCTCTTCTCTTTCATAAAACAGTCTGTTCTCCTTTTAGTAAAAGAAGAACAGAATTTCTTACAAATTTAGTTTTGTCTCTTTGATAATTTTATCATGAAATGAAATTCATCGTGGTAAACTAATTTGCATTCTCGTAAGAAAATGGTTTTGATCTAATATTATATATCGCATTTCTTTATTAATTGCATAAGATAAAAAAGTATCATTCTTATTTTTTTGTTATTAACTTTTGTAATAAAAATATTTGGTTATTTAATCTATTAATTTTTATCTGGTTGACTATATTCGTAGGTTTTCTTTAATTAAGATATGAAAAGAGTTAATTAACAATTACAGCAGTTGGTGAATGAAAGGTTATGCTAATTACTCAAAATTTGGCAATAATAATATGGGGGAAAAAATATTCGTAACCCCTATCTATCCACCACTATACACAGACTTTGATTCTTAAAGTTTATAAATTTGTGAAATCTATTAGTCAACAATAATAAGTCCTTAATATTCTATGCCTACAATAACTCATCGATTATTGTGAGAAAATATTTGTACATGTCTAAGGCTATGTTCTTTTGAAAGGAATGATTAGATGGAGAGGGAGAAGAAAAGATAGTAAGGATTTGTGGGTGAAGTTGGTGTTGTTTCTTTTAAGTGATTCAGAGATAATTCTATAATAAATTAGAGAGTGAAGTTTGTGACTGAATTCACTGATGTGATATATTAAAAATAACTTTTAATAGAAAAAAAAGAGTTAGGTTACCAAAATGTCCCTATTGTTATAGGTAATATAAAATTATATATAAATAATTTAAAATTATTTTATAAATTTTATTGAATGCTTAAAATTATATAAAAAATATTTATAAAAAATGAATGATACAATATATTTTATATAAAAATAAATATAATATATAAGGTGAAAAATAATTAATTTATATGGAAACTTTTTTTCTTGTTAATAGTAAGTTTAGAAGTAATAATTTTTTATTATAACCATAATAAATTATTATCGTTAACATAGAATTAAGAAAGTGAACTAAAACCACGTGTATTGATTTTAACCGTTAGATCACATGTAACCAAAATTAAATAATGAAGGGTCATTTGGTAAATCCAATTGTGTCACCCTCCCATCTCACTATAGATGGTGAGATTAAATTTTCAGTCAATCCTTCTAATCATCTCCTCCCATCACCTTGTATCACCTCCAAAAGAACATACTACTCACATCCTAATCATCTCTTCCCATTTCTCATGAATAGTACATTCACCCAAAAGAACACAACTTAAGAGTTAATGAAATTTAATGAAAACAAAAAAGAAAACATGTTTTAAGTAGAAGAGACAAATTAATATAAAAATCTATGCGTTATTTTTACTCTATTTATTTTTTGAAAAAAAAAAAGTATTTTAAGGAAGAAAATCGGGTTTATTAAGAGAGACTCCAGGATATGGATATTATAAAAAACGAAATTATTTATAGATAAAACTTTTCGGTAATCACTAAAATATGTCATAACTTTTAGCATCAACACAAAATTCATCAGAAAAATTCAACGATAACTTTTTTTAATAGATAAAAAGTTTGTCAATAATTATCAAAAACCACAAATTCATAAGTAATTATTTATTTTTAATTATTTATAGAAAAAATTCGGTGATAATTATACGTTAATTATTATGGAAAGATTTGTGATTGTCACTAAAATTCATTATAAAATCATGATTTAGTTCTTCTTTCTCCACCTTTTTTTTTTCTTTTTCTTCGTCTTCTTCTCCTTCACCTTTCTCCACCTCCTTTGATGACTCCTCTTCTAATGACGGTGGTTCCTCCTCGTTCTTTCTCTCTTTTTCCTCCACCTCCTCCTCCCTTTCTTCCTCCATCACTATCACCATGGCCTCCATTATTGCTTTGTCGTTGTGTCACTGTAGAGATGTCGCCACTCCTCCTCTCATCCTTATTATTCATTCTCCTTCTCTTCTTCTTTACTCATCTTCAACTAATTTATAAACACATTTCATCGAATTTGGATGAAAATTTGGCAATCATTTCTCTGACGAATTTATCGATGCATTTACTGACTAAGTCTAAAAATTAAGTTGTCGACGAATTTACTGATGGATTTTCAACAAACTCAATTATTAATTAACAAAAAAATTTTAGAAAAAAAAAATCATTATCAACAAATTTACTAATTGATTTAAAAAAAATCAATTACCAATATATTTATCGACAAATTTAATAATGAAATAATCAAAGCCCAAACCAAAAATTAGCGCCCTTTTAATAATAAAATTTAGTGACATATTTTTCTATCAATAAACGAAATTATAAGTTACCAACGAGTTTTATCGACGAATTTTACCAAAATTCATTACTGATGAAAAATTTTGTTGGTAATTAAAATTCTAATTTACCAACAAAAATTTTGTCAATAATTAAAATTGTAATTAGTGATGAACATTATTGTTAGTAACTAAAATTTAAATATTTGTACGTAAAATTTGTTGGTAAATCAAAATTATAGATGAATTTATTTCAATTTATAATTAAACATATTCTTATATGGGAAGAGTCTATGTCTTCCAATTTCAATTTATAATTAAGCATATTTTTATAATGGGAAGAGTCTATGTCTTCCGGTCAAGGGATCTCGCTTTCATCTATCGAAGGCCACTGAAAATGCACTCCACCACTTCCTAGGATGAATGGTTGGAGGAGCACTAGGAGAAAAATGGGTGACGTCGACATATCAATGGAGGAGGGTGTGAAGGGGGGATATAGATGATGAAGGAGGAAAGGAGAAAAAATGAACAGGAGAAAAGGACACAAACATGAACACGTAAGTCAACATGTGAACACACATCGACAACGTGATTTGTGATATCAACAAATCTTTAAGATATAATTATTCATTTTGGTCTCCTAATTTTTTGTTTTAGTTCGATTTAGTACTCATATTTTTGGTTGGTTCAATTTAATATCTCAATTATTTAAAAGGGTTCAATTTGGTCATCTCTGTTAAGTTGGAGTTAACACCGTGTTCGTACAGGACACGTGTCAAGCTGTGAAATTTTTTAATTTTTTTTAGGTTTTTTTTTAATTTTTTTTTTCTAAAAATTTATAATCTGACACGTGTTAGGTTACCATCCTGCCACGTGACAGTTTACAGTCATGACACGTGGCAATGGTAAATTTTTTTTCCAATTTAGTCCTCTATTTTAAATTTTTTGTTCAATTTAGTACCCTTATTTTTTAAAACAATCCAATTTTGTTCTTTCCAATTTGAGACCAAATTAGTAAATAAACTTAATTAAAACTTATATATACATGTTACAATATTTTGTTTAATATATACATCAAATTACTTCACCTAAATACTCAAATTATTTTATTTTTTATATTTTTACCTTTATAATTTTTTACACTTGTAAAAAATAAAATAATTTGAATATTTAGGTGTAATGATTTGATGTATAAATTCAAAACAATTATTTTAATATGTATATATAAGTTATAATTAAACTTATTTACTAATTTGGTCTCAATTTGGAAATGACAAAAATGGATCGTTTTAAATAATTAGAGTACTAAATTGAACCAAAAATTTTAATAGAGGACTAAATTGAAAACAAATTATACCATTGTCATGTGTCATGATTGTAAATTGTCACGTGCCATGACAGTAACCTGACATGTGGCAAATTATACATTTTTAGAAGAAAAAAAATGAAAAAGTTAAAAAATTTCGCGATTTGACACGTGTCCGATACGGATACGGTATTAACTCCAACTTAACATAAATGACCAAATTGAACCCTTTCAAATAAGTTGGGTACTAAATTGAACCAACAAAAAAATATGAAGACTAAATTGAACTAAACCAAAATATTAAAGGACCAAATTAGTAATTATACCAATATTTAATGTCATTTTGTCACGATGATTACATTCAATCATTAATAATTTTGAAGATGAAAATTATTCAAAGTTTGAGATACAAATCAAATACAATTTCAAATGAAAGTTAAGGAATTTAAAACATATTTAACTCTTTTGTTTGTTTTTTTTTAATAAATTAACAATGATTTTCTTTGTTTTATATAAACATAATATGCTAAATAAAAACTCAAATAAAATTATATATAAACAAATTAATTTTTTAAACATAAATTTAAAGTAAAAGTCACAATCTTTCTTACCTGTATTTACATTTATATTTGTACTAAAACTATATATAAAAATGTAAAAGATGATTAAGAAACTTAATCCTATATTTTATAACTATTTATTTTCGCTCTAAAATAATATTTTGTCAAGAATATACTTTTTATTATAACAAAAATTCAAATTTTCTGAAAATCCAAGTCTTTTTATATAATTAATACATTCAATTTTGTTGTGATAATAAATCTCTTAACTTTCACATTTTAAAATTTAATTTTATCTTTACCTAAAAGAACTCAATGCTATTCCGTCAAAAATATAAAAGTTTAAAGTCATCAACTGAAAATATAGTTCAAGAATACAGGGTCATTCATAAAAAGAAAAACCATAAAAAATAGTGTGAAATTTAAATGAGAGAGGATAGGAACACGTCAAAGGATGTAGTAGGAAACATCTTAAGAAAATCTAAAAGAACACGCTTATAGTTTGAGAGAGTTAATGTAAAGGCTGAGTCAGTAGTTGACGAAGAAGACTTGGGCGATGTTGAGATAGAAGGAAATGAACGATAATAAGCAACCTCGTGTTGAAGTTTGAGTCTTCTTCCTTCATAGTTGATTTCTCCAACCAAAAGAAAGAGGATGAAGGAGGAAGAGTTGCCTGAAGGATGCATCGCAGAGATATTATCCTACGCTGCCACTCCTGCAGATGTTCTTAACCTCTCCCTCGTTTCCAAGGCCTTTGCTTCTGCTGCTGAATACGACACTGTGTGGGATCGTTTTATCCCTTCCGATCTCTCCTCTTTCCTTCCCTCTTCCTCCATCCCTTCCTCTACCTCTAAGAAGGCTCTCTATCACGCTCTTTCCGACAACCCCACAATCATCGATCAGGGTAAAAAGGTATGCAACGCAATGTTTGATCCATTGTCTGGGAAGTGAAACAGTGTTGTCTTGCGTTGTGTCCTGTCACTGAATTTCTTCATGCAGAGTTTTCAATTGGAGAAGAGGAGTGGGAAGAAGTGTTTCATGCTTTCCGCCAGAGATCTCCACATTATATGGGGTGGCACTTCTCAATATTGGAAGTGGACAAACTTGCCACAGTCCAGGTAAGCTTCTGTTCACTTTTCCTTTTCTTTTACCGTAGAATACTCTGCTTTTTGTTTAGTCTCAGGGAGTCTACCTCATTGTAGTACCGATATCGTGAAATAAAGTTAATAATGGCGTAATTTAACTTGGGTGATCTGATACCAGATTAATAACGGACGAAATTATATGTCCGAGAAATAGAAATCTCATTACTATATTTATTTTTAAACGATGACTCTTGTTCTTTCATATCAAAATCAGAACTATGATAATTAATTGTCGTCAAGGAACTCTCTCGACTTTCTCTTCTCTATTTTTTGCTCATCCCAAAAAATTCACTCTCTTTTCCTTAATCTCTAATGTATATATAGAATCTTTCAGGCAATTGTTATCTTGCTGTCAGATTTATAGCTAATTAACCTACCCACTTCTCCACTATTCTCTCCTGAAATCTCGCCAGGGATTGTTCCTAAAATTCAAGGATATTTGCTTGTCAGTTACTACTTATTTTACGCATTCTTTCTGCGCCAAGTTTCCTCCTTTTCGGCGGTTGTTGGGCCATATCACTGGGCCATCTGCCTGTGTACAGGAACGTCTTTACAGTTTGGTCGAGCTATCCGGCTTACCACTAGACGAGCTATTCGACTTACTATTGGACGAGCTATCCGACTTATCATTGGACGAGTTGTCCGACTTCCATTGGACAAGCTATCTGACTTACCACTGGACGAGCTATCTGACTTATCACTGGATGAGTTATCCAACTTATCATTGGACGAGCTATCCGACTTATCATTGAACGAGCTATCCAACTTATCATTATAAAAATCTTTGATGAACTAAGTATTACTCGGATTCTGACTTGGAGACAAGGAGAGTACATGATCCTATGCTAATGGAATTTAAGTCTAACTTAATTCCACAAAACCAGCTTGTAAGATCAAATTTGCATTTCTTTATATATTATGAAATTGTCTCTGACGTGGCACTTTCAACATAACCGAAACAATTTCCTATTTCCATCATGAATTTGATTCTTTATAAGGCATGTCTTTAATTTGGTGCGGTTCTTGTGTTGTTGGGTTCCAAGCATGCAGGTTTGAAGAAGTTGCGAGGCTTTATGCTGTGTGCTGGTTAGAGATCGATGGGAAGATAAACATCCGTGTCTTGTCCCCAAACACTCTCTACGCAGCTTTTCTAGTGTTCAAGATGATCGATGCCAGCGGATTCCACCACCATCCTGTGGAGTTATCAGTAGGGGTTCTTGGAGGCAGTAGCAGTTCCAGAAATGTTTGTTTGGATCCCAGCTTAGAAGTTGACGAACAGGATGAGACTTTCCTGGGACTGCAACGTCCCAGTGAGAGAAAAGATGGGTGGCTGGAGATTGAGATGGGAGAGTTCTTCAATTCAGGCATGGAAGAAGATGAACTGCATATGAAAATCAAGGAAACAACCAGCAATATGTGGAAACACGGTTTCATTCTTGAAGGGATTGAAGTTAGGCCTAAACATGTTCGCTAGAGTCGCAGTTTCTGTTGTCCCTGTATTGTTCTTTTCATTTTACTTTAAGACAAATATGAACTTGCTGTTTTTAAATGTGTGCTTTCATCGGTTCGTTTATGTATCTTTGAGAGATTTTAAAATAAATAATCATGTTTTTGGTCTGTCTGGTACTGAAGGAATATGAAGAAAATACAGTGTGTTGACTGTGAAAAATTGCTACTATGATCTGTCATTAGAAAAAAAAAAGTCTGTTCATTATCATAATCTTAATATTGATTTTTTTAGATATGAAAATTTAACTATTATGATGTTTGCATGGTTTATCTTTAAGAACTTCTACCACCTAAAAGATTTTTAAATTGTTTAATTAAACTGTATGAGTTACTAGGTTTTACAGAATTTATGTACTGTGAAATTATTTCAAGCTACAAATTAAACATAAGTAAGTTGATTTAGTTATTTAGCAGTGATGAAAGATGATGATACGTCTTGTTCATTCTGGTTTTACAGTTGTGGCAACAGAGGCCACCGTTACAGTTAACAAATATTGATATTTTATTTTCAAGATTGTGTTATCCAATTCTTAGATGATTCACTTACTGTTTTTCTAAATTGGCTTTCTTAACTATGTTATGTGTACTTATTTATTTTAATGTCAATCTGAATTTATTGTGAGAAATATTTTAATATGATTTAAAAAATAAATAATAAAAGTAAAAATTTTAGTGTTATTCATATTTTTATGGACTTTTAATTTTATAAGTTAATGTTATTTATTGTTAATAATTATATTTTTTATTACAATTTACTCATTTATCTCTCTTTATTATCTATAAATGTCATTTAGGTGCATGAGAAAATATATAACAAACAACAACAAACATTAGCACTAAAGTTTTCTTAAAAATGTTCTTTTTTTCTCTTAAAATAATGATGTTCAATTCATAAGGTTTCAGAGTTCCTTCACTGCACTCGATTAATCTAATGAATCATTTTTTCTCTCAAAATAATATTATGCGTGTCTCAACCCAAATTCTTTCTATCCTTTCTTCGTCTATTTTTTATCTCTTATTATTATTATTATTATATTTAGATATCTTATTAATATTTTTAATTTATATATGCCTTAATATTATCATTGTTCTAATTATTATTATTATATTATTTTATATTTTTACTATTAATAATATTATTTGTTTAATATTTTCTAACCCTTACAATATTATACTGCCGAAGATGTGCATGTTATAATAATACAGACATTTACGATAAAAGTCAATTCACGTTACAAGAAATGATTAAACATGGGTGTTTGTTCATGTTGTTATAGTAAAGTCAATTCTGAAAATAAAAAATTCAATTCATTTGAAATTAGAGTAAATCTTGAACATGGGTGTTTGTTTATTGCTGTTGCTATCTTAATACAATATTGAATGAAATTACACAAAAATATACTAATATGTGTAATTTATTGAAATTAAAATTTTATAAATGTTCAATGATTTATTATATGATGATTAAAAAGTTGACGATGTTTTAGAAAAACGTATTAATTGATTTTTAACATGCGCTAAGATATAAATAATGTGAATGATATTAAATATATATATATATATATATTTTATTTTTATTTTTTTCATCGAAGAACACATAAAAAATATAAAAGTAACATTGAAGTAGTATATTTAAACACTTGAAATTAATACACTGTATTGTTTCAGATAGATTTGTATATTTCAATAGTTTATTAATATTTAACATGCACAAGTAAATAAAAAATTAATGAAATAATTCAGAGAAATATTGAGTGTAATTGTACGGAGGAACATTATTACATACTTCAACCTTACATTGTCTTTTCAATATAATATAACAAAAATATTTGTCTTCGTGAATATTTATGGATAAAATATGCACCAAATAATTGGAATTAATAGGTAACATATATTTTAATATTTGTTTATAAAAGAATAGAGGGTTATCGTATTATTTATATCCACATATATCTATTATCTCAAAAAGTTAAAATAAAAATTTAATTTATATTTTACTAAGTTAAATTTAATTAAAATTAAAATTTAATTTATATTTTATTTAGTTAAAATTAATTAAAGTTATAATTTAATTTATATTATATTTTTTATAATTTTATTTAGATTTTACTTTAACAATTTATAAAATAGTTTTTTAAGTAATTCTTGACTATTCACGGATACGGTGGATTTTATAAAATCTACAAATCTTTTTTAAAACAAGTATCTAATTAGGGTGTCAACGGGGCACATAGGATATAGGTAGTAGCTCCCTCGTACCTTATTAGCTGGATAAATATTCACCTCGTATCCACGGGTACCTGCGGGTATTTACAAAAAATAAAAATAAATATTTAACAAAATATTTTAAATTCAAATAAAATACAATACATAATATTCATAAATCTCAAATAAAGTTCAAATGACTCATTTAAATAGTGTTGAATGGCAGTTTACAAAGAAATGTTTTTTTTTCAAAACTAATTGATAAAAAATAACTCATTCAAAATTAATATATTAATATTTTAATCATGTTTTTTTATTTTTTATTTAATTTAAATTAGAGTATAGCGAGTACGGATATCCATAGGTACGAATATTATGATACTCGTACCCGTCCCGTTAATATACGGGTACTCGTTACCCGTGAATATCCATTTACAAAATCCATTTTTTACCCGTTGCGGGTTTTATCCGCGGATACCCGCGGGTACGAATTTTTTTTGACATCCCTATATCTGACAAATAACAAGGTGAATAACGAGTGATCTTCTTTGGTACGGGTCGACTATTTGTCTAATAAGCCAGTTTCTTAATGCTGATATTTTATGTTTCATCGAACTCCGAGCTTGTGGTCAATGTGGGCTCCATTGGATGCAGTTGCGGATCTTAACCACAAGTGGAGGGGCCAAATAGTATAATTCTTTTATCATTAAATTGTTGGATCATTAGTATAATGTTTTAAAAATTGTTTCCTCTAACTAAATAATTTGATCTTTAGTTTAATGTTGTGAAAAATATAATCTATCTTGTTTCCATCTTCACAAATAGCTTCACTTTTATCATTTTTGAATAATGAATCTATTATTTTATTCTTCATCAATATACCTATTTTTAAAATAATATTAAAAATAATTTATCATACCTTACTAAAAAGATTGAGAAGCATAAATATTAAAGAAAAAAATAGTATAGTTAAGTTACAATTAAAAATCGATTATGAAAAAACACATAATACATTTTTTCTTCTATATTCATAAAAAATGAATATACCAAAGGAGAGATAAAAAAAAACAATGTTAACTATTAAATTAATATTTCATTATTAAGTAAGATAAAAGGGAATTAATTTTCTTTTCTTCAAAAAAGAAATAAGACAAATTGAGAAATGAGAAAAAAAATAATTACCTTTTTTCTTAAAAAAAATATATGAGAGTCAAAAATGAGTACAATTTTTGTAAAACTAACAAGACAACAAGAAATGACATAAAAAATATCTTAATAAATATTTGGTTTAATTATTCTTTTGATTATTGTTTTAGTTCAAAAATGTTAAGTTGGTCCTCCAATCTTGTTTAATTTCAATTTGATTCTGAATTTTGAAAAACTGATGCAATTTAGTTTTTTTTCATTAAATTTCTTGAAATAGATCAATGTTTTTTCATTAAACTTAAAGTTGTAAATAAAGAAAGTTTGTGTTGGTGTAATTAACATAATTTCACTATCAATCTTGATGAAAATCTTTGATCTACTTTAATAAATTTAACGAGAATGGCCAAATTGCATCAATTTTTCAAAGTCGAGACCAAATTGAGAGTAGAAAAAACTTGAAAATCAACTTGATATATTTAGATGAAAATAATGACTAAAAAATTAATTAAACCTAAATATTTCTATTCTTTATATATTTAATTTTATGTTTTATTATCTATTAACATTAATTGATTGTATTTTATAAAAGAAATAAAAAGACAAACAAATTAATTTTCATTCATTTATAAAATATACTATCTATAATTTAAAAAATTTTAAAAATTTTAAAAAAATTCAAAAATTTCAAAATATATATATTTTTTAAAAAAATTCAAAAATATTTGGAGCGGCCATGACCCTCCGCGGACCCCTCCCAGCTTCTATTATGCTCCGCCGCCGTTGATTGGATGAATCTCTCAAGTCAAAACTCACGCACATAGCAATAAGAATGGGTCTTACTGTCTAACTATTGGTACTTCGCATCTTCACGGAGAATTCAATTTCATCAGGTCCATGTCATAAGCACTAGTACTATATGTCATAAGTACTTGTTCCATTCTCAACAAAAGAAGAAAGGGATTTAGGGATTTAAAGATTTAAGGATTTAGGAATTTAGGGGATGAACAGAAAAGAGAGTTTGAACGGAGACTTATCAACCGACCGAATAACACTCCCAGATGAGCGCGATGTCCAACAAGGGTGAGTGAGTGAGAAAAGAACAGACGAAATTCTTCTTCTCTGTGACTAAGCATGATTGAGAAAATTTAGAAATTTATGGGATGAATAAATAAGAGGGTTTAGGGGAAGAAGACAAGGAAACTTACCGCCCGAATGAAGATATCTCAAGTCTGCACGATGGCCAAGCACGAGACGTTCTTCTTCCCTGTTAGTAAATGTGAATGAGCGTGAGTGAGAAAATTTCAAGAAGTGAGGGCGAGACTTCACGAGAGTAAAACTTAACATTTAGGGTTTCAATTTTTAATTAATTGTTATAGATCCGCATGTAAATCGGTAGGTAATTTATTTTTTTTATCTGTAAAAATTTTCAAGTCTAACACATTTATTTACATACTGATTTTATTTAAAAAAAAATTGGTAGAATTTTTTTTTTTATATACAAAAAAAATCCGTATATAATGCAATTTTATATATTAGTAGGTAAAATCCGTATGTAATACCTGATTTATCTATGAATTTAAATCTGTATATAATAATCTGTAGATAAATTGTAATTTTCTTGTATTGACTATCTGAACCTGATTCGATCAATTGTCAACCCTATTTTTAACACAATAATAAGAACATTCAATTGTTTAATAAAGTTGATAAAAAAAAGCACGAGATTTAAAATATACTATTATTAGTGTGTGAGTTTAAGGTTTAGTTACACAAAATAATAATAAAATTATTAATTCTCATAATTCTTAACAAATCTTTTAATCGTTTTCTAATAACTTTATTACTGTTTTGGTATTAGTCTTCAAACTTAAAATCACTTAAAATGATATACTTCTTTATGCAATAAAATATTAATTTCTTTTCTCCTCTCCATAGAGTATTGTGTATAATGTATAATATGAACCTTTTCTAACAAATGTGTTATTCGTATAGTTTGCATAAATTCAAATTACAAAAGAAAAATGTTCTTAATATTAAATGGAATTTACAACAAAAGTTGTGGCGGAATTTATAAGAGTTACACGGACATGTTCTCTCCCCCATATAATATATATATATATATATATATATATATATATATATATATATATATATATATATTTATATATATATATAAG
>Ga0099822_1001828_pt1 | contig 25596 bp, 9 predicted proteins | sample CowpeawhiteBW_FD_76839 | JGI IMG/M metagenome (GOLD analysis project Ga0099822, IMG submission 76839) | Root nodule microbial communities of legume samples collected from California USA - Cow pea white BW | ecosystem: Host-associated > Plants > Roots > Nodule | place: USA: California | collected... | reverse complement strand
TTTATAAATATACTTTTATTTTGTTTATTAAATTAATAACATTACAATATCATCAATTATTAATATAATTCAAAAAATGCGTACACACAGGCGCGATAGCGCCTGTGTTTACACTAGTATATTTAAGAGCTATAATTATTGTAACTATAAATATATTGTGATGTTAAATCTTTAGATTTCTTTTATATGGTTAAATTTTGTTATAAAATTATAAGTTTTCTGTACTTACCTCCTATAACTGTGATGTGTATATTTTCTGCACACGTCTCAAATAAAAAATAACACGTGCTAATTCGAATTCTGAGGAACTAACTGCTAATGTAATCATTCAGGTATCATTTAAAGGGTTCTACTCTGTCTCACATCTTACTACTAATAATAATAATAATAATAATAATAATAGCCACTTAATACGTTTTCTATCTAAAAAACAAATTCATAGATTTAATTTAAACCTTATTATACCAGAAAAGGTAGGAGAGGCATTGAGTAGTGTTAGTGGAAGTGAGTGCGATGGAGATGGATCCTCCACCCAAGAGCTGGAGCATCCACACCCGATCCGAGATCATCGCCAAGTACGAGGTCATGGAGCGGGTCGGGTCGGGGGCTTACGCCGACGTCTACCGCGGCCGTCGCCTCTCCGACGGCCTCATCGTGGCCCTCAAGGAAATCCACGACTACCAGTCCGCTTTCCGAGAAATCGACGCGTTGCAGCTCCTCCAGGGATTCCCAAACGTCATCGTTATGCACGAATATTTCTGGCGCGACGACGAGGACGCCGTCCTCGTCCTCGAGTTCCTCAGGACCGACTTGGCAACCGTTATCGCTGACGCCGCCAAGGCCAACCAGCCCCTCCCCGCCGGCCAGCTCAAGCGGTGGATGATCCAGATTCTCTCTGGCGTCGACGCCTGTCATAGCAACATGGTCCTCCACCGTGATTTGAAGCCCTCGAATCTCTTAATTTCCGAAAACGGCCTCCTCAAGATCGCCGATTTCGGACAGGTAATCACTTATCATTGTCGACAACCACAAAACCCTAACCCCGACTTTTGAAATGTCTGAGCGCTTGATTGAGCGGGTGTTTGCAAAATTGACTTTATTTCAAATATTTTCAATGCTTTTATTCATTTTAAAATCAAGCCAGTGGAATAATAAAAACACAAATCTGAAGTTGTTTCAACTCAAAATCAACACCAAAAACTCAGTGTATGTTTAGTCACATGTTCGATTATCCAGAATGCGGAAATAATCATTAATGTGTTTTTTTGTACACTTTTACATATCTAGTTTTAGCTTGAGTAGTTGGTTTCTGAGTTAACGTAACTTAAATGGCTTCTGTATTAAATAATGATAATATTTAGTGAGTTTAGCTACTAATTTGCTTTAGAATATTCACTTTTAATTCAATTTTCATCAAAACTTACTTTACATAAAACCAATTTCGTAACACTGACCCAAACACATACACACACTCAATTCCTCAAAAAGTGAAACCAAACACATGAACACTAAAATTTCGTTAACTAGCGTATCAACGAAATTCTGGATGACTTAATGGGAATCCAAATACGTACTGAATTGATGGCTATTTTTTTCAGGCAAGAATTCTCACGGAGCCTGGAATTGATAATGACGACACTAGTCCTAATACTCCCGATGGAAATGCAACATGCACCACAAGTGACATAAACAAGGAAGATGATGAAGAGAATGAACTTGGTTGTTTCACTTCATGTGTTGGGACTCGTTGGTTTAGGGCTCCTGAGTTGCTTTATGGATCCAGAGACTATGGTTTGGAGGTTGATTTGTGGTCCTTGGGATGTATATTTGCGGAGCTTTTAACTTTGCAGCCTTTGTTTCCTGGAACTGCTGATATTGACCAGCTCAGTAGAATCATCAGTGTTTTGGGTAACCTTGATGAGAGTGTTTGGGTTGGTTGTTCTAAACTTCCTGATTATGGGATAATCTCCTTTAGCAAGGTGGAGAACCCTGCTGGAATTGAAGCCCGTCTACCAAATAGGTCCCCTGATGAAGTGGCTCTGGTGAAAAGACTGGTTTGTTATGATCCTGCTAAGAGGGCTACGGCAATGGAGTTACTTCATGACAAGTACTTTAATGAAGAGCCTCTTCCTGTGCCGATATCTGAGCTGCCAGTTCCTCTTAACAGAAACGGACAAGATGAGGATTCCCCTGGTGGGTGGGGTGATCTGGATGGAATGGAATCTGATTCTGATTTTGATGAGTTCAATATCACTAGAACTGGTACCGGTTTCTCCATACAGTTTCCTTGAAGAATTCAAGGTACATCGTATCCTTGGAACCTCCCTTTACCTTGTGTGGTGTTGTTCAAATGGTAATTATTTGGTGAGAATATTTATCAGAATTTTTTTTTTCTGATTTGATGTTCACGTGTGAACAGAGAGATAAACACTACTGAAAAAAACTTGATGGACTGTGTTAACATGAATTCATACTTGACCATGACACTCACAGTTGTAATACATGGATTTGCATCTTGTCATATTTACAGATATAACGTATTAGTAACTAGTTTTTTTTCTGTTTGTTCCTGTCATGACATGACCTGGTAAACAACTTAGTGCAAGAGGATTTATATCTATAGAACAACACCATAAACATAGGACTGCCAATGGACCAAATTACCCAAATTTCTTCCTTTGAAACGTTAAGCCCTAATACAATTTCTTCAAATTTATTCACACGATCATTCACTTTTCAATAATGTTTAACAGAACATCTACAGTTTTGACAAATGCTGTTAAGTGCTGCATACGACTGTATGCTTCAACTATTTATGCGTGTAAGTACCATTTCATTATATGCACAGAGGCAATGATCAATATTCCAATGAAAAACAAACTGAAAGGATAAAAATGCTACTGTGGTTAACAACATAAGTTCTTGAAAAAAAAAAAGCTTCTGGGACTATAACAATTTCCTAATGTCTTCTGAAGTATGAGAGTTGCTCAGCGTGGAAACACTGATATCAGCATCAGTTCCCCCTGCCAAATTCTACATCCCAGTTAGCTAGTCTTTAAGCAATATTGTTCATAATTTCTAGACCAAGAGATGAAACTATTGATTAACCAAGGGCAGTAGTGATAGCAACAAATAACTTTTGTATCTAGTTTTCGAAAAATGATCTAATTGAGTATTTTTTTCAAAAGTTGAAATTCAATTGACACATTTTTAAAAACAGATACGAAACTGACACATCTAAATGAAAGTAGGATTTACCGGATGTCATTCGATTAATTAAACTAAAATATTTTTACTCATATCGGTCTTAAGCTTCAACTGAAGCTATTAGATAGCTGGTGAGCCCTGACTCTTTTTCTTCCAAAAATGTGACAGACTTTGCATAAAGAAGAATGTGATACACGTCAAAAAGAATTATGAATATACATTTTACCTTAATCTTCTTCCTTACGCCACGTTATGATTTTCTGTTTACATACACAAGAGAAATAAAGAAATAATAATGATAATAATATATTGAATTAAATTATCTAATTAAATATGAATTATTTATTGAATATAAAATTAAGAAAATGAGTTGTAGAAGGGGACTACAAAATTTATGAGATGTCAGGTATAGAAATAAAAATGCATAATTAATTATGTGTCACATTTTTAATTATTGAAAAAATCTCTATAGACTATCTTCTAATTTTCATATTAATAATTACTAGTAAAATACATATATTTATTTTTTATGATAACAACAAATAATACAATTATTATTATAAAAATAATTTTAAATAAATTTTATAATTTTATTGTTGGTAATATTTACTTTTTTATAGATAATTTTTTACTATAAATAGTTTTTCAGTTTAAAAGAATAGTTAGACTTTAGAAGAAAAAAACAGTTAAAATAAAAAAGAAAACAGTTAAATTAAAAAAAAAACAGTCATTTAAAAGGTAGAATTGATAAGATAATTATTTTGATTTAAAAAAAATACTTAAAAAAGATAAAATTGGAAATAAAATGTGTAGAACAAAAGAGGAATATCTTTATATAATAATAAAGATAATGATAATAATAATAAGTAATTAAAGTAATAATGATAAAAAAAATAATATTTCATTTATTTTTTATATTTTAATCAAACAACTCAGTTTTCCACTATTTTTTTACATTGTTTTTCTTTCTTTTTTTTCCTGGGCCCTTTATTTTCTCTGGAAATTAAATAAAGCATTGATTAGATGAAATGTAGAATGCATTGTTGAGGTCCATCAAGCATTAATTAACATATGAATAATAATTCAGTATACGTTTGCTATCTTCTTTTAAAAATTAAAATTTTAATAGTTCAAACAGCCTATATCTCAAATTTAAATACTTGACTATAAATCTAAATTATTAGTTATCTATCAAATATATCTATTTATTATGAGTTTTAAACATTATTTATTCATATATTACACGTATTTGTTTATTGTGAATTATATATATATATATATATATATATATATATATATATATATATGAAATTAAACATTTTTTTATGTTTAGTACACAGGTTAAATATTGTCGATAAAACAAATAGTTGCAGCAAATTGGAGAGAATGGTAATCTAAATAACTCTTCAAACGCTGACCAAGGGTTATCTCAAAATCTTGGTATACAGTGTTATGGTCCATGCTGAATCTATTTTTGCAATTTTCCAGCAAAATAAAAATAATAAGTACCTTCTAAAAATATATAATAATGAGAGAGTACGCAATGATGTTCTGAAATGTAAGTACAAGAAGTTAATTTCATACTTGAAAGACAAAATTTGCTACATCAATTATAGATCTATCTTGGTAAAATAGATACTCAAACACTACAAAGGAACTACCAACAAGGTTTCGTGATTTCATGATGAAAAACTGACGTTAAAAGGGCTCACACACGTATGCATGGTCGGAACAAATTACAATAGTATACATTTATTTTCTATAATTTCTAACATTTCCTGAAATTTTCCAATACCCATATTAACACAATTGATGATCAAATTTTATGGTGTTTTATTGATGGTAATCAAAGTAATTGAAAATGGAGAATGATGATGATGCCACCTTTTCTAACTCTCACCTGAAAAGGAATCGAATAATGAATTGACTTTTACGATGAAGTCTCATGTTGGCTTATATTGGGCCAATCGAAGTGCTGGTGTGTCTTCCATGGTCCAATTGTAGTGGGTTGTTCGATTCAGGTTTTTAAACCTTCAAACCCTTTTTCACATTTCATTTTCTTTACCAATTTTTGCAATTGGTCCCAGGAAAAAAATTACTGTGATACAAATTTTTAAAGTTATCATATTGTAAATATGAAATTAGAATTTTCTAACTCAATTTGAATTAAATTGAAAGGATATTATTATTAAAGACTTTAGCATTGCAAATTTTTTTGATAATTTATTTACCTGTGTTGCATGTTTATGAGATGACAGTGAAGTTAGCTCAAAAGAATAGCACTGGGAAGTCAACAACTTGGGTGGGACCACTTTATTTTAGCGCCAAATTCTCTGTTTATTTACATCTTAGGTTTAACCCAAAAACGGAATCCACTGTTGTAACCCCCAGCGACGCAAAGAGAGGCGTAGGATAAAAGACGCACACGTGTCGACCTTGAACGGGTGATATAAGAAATGGGTTTGGAGGGGAGTTGAATCGAAGGGTGGAGGAGGAAAGAGGAGTGAGGCTTCTATGAATTTGCGCCGCGAGATTGGCACTTTAGCGGAGGAGCGTGGGATGAAGAGGGGAAGGAGATCTGGCCGTTGAATATTTACGAAAATTGAATTTGAAAAGCTTGGGAGAGAGAGGGAGGAAGAGAGGGGCGAACGCGAACACCACCAACGAAAGAAACACGAAGCCCCTCTCTTCTATTCTCTTCTCTTAATCACACACTATTCTTCTGCTTCTTCTTTTTCTTCTTCTTCTTTTCTTTCTATTGTTGTGTTGAGTTGGTTTTTGGATCGAATTGTCTTGATTCGAGAGTTGCACGCGCAGTCGCGTGGTGTTTGGATCTGAAACCACTGAATTTGAGCTTAACTTTTGATGAATTTGTTGCTGATTGTTGTTGATGTTATCGTTGATAATCGGTGAGTGGAGGAGTGAGTGAGGTTGTTACTTTTTTTATTTTAAAAATTATTGTTTTAATGGGAGAAGGGGAAGGAGAGGGGAGTGATTGTGCTCCCAAGAATGTTGTGCCCAACGACGTCGTCGCGAATGCGCTTTTGCCGTCTGATGTTCCCGCCAAGAAGCTCGCCAGACAGCTCGATTTCACCGGCTTCGGCGGGATGCCACCGCAGTCGCCGGTGGTTTTGCCGCTGCAGCCTTCTGCTTCCGTCAGGGTTGGGTGAGTTCTTGAATTCTGTATATGTTTCTATCTTTTTTCATTTCTCATGGAATTTCAGAGTTATGATAGAAGGAAGGTTTAATTGTGTTTTTTTGAAAAATGTCTGATTTTTTTGGAAATTCTGGGATTATGAGTTTGTTAGTAAAGTTTCGATTTTGATGTTTCTGTTTGGGCATATAACACATGGCCGGTATTTGTTTATTAGTTACGAAGTTGAGTTGCAATCAGAGCTTCTGAAGATTTGGATAGGAAATTTCCTTTCTGGTTTCGGGTTTCGGTTGTTGAGAAATGAGAAAGAAGTGACTGATAATTATTATTTGCTTTGGTTAATTTAATATGGATGGAATTTTTCTTTTCCAGCTAAGGTGTTTGTTGACGACTTGAATTGGCTTTGGTTTTTCGCTCTTTGGTCTTCAATTAGCGTTTGTTTTGTTCAGGAAACCAGAATCTCCAAAGTCGAGACCGAGGCCTGGCTTTGAAATTAAAGAAGCTACTCCCAAAAAGCAAAAGCAGTGTAATTGTAAACATTCAAAATGCTTGAAGCTGTAAGTGAAATACTCTGGCTTTCTCTGTGGTCTTGTTATTGTGCTTTTGATACTTGTTGGATGGAATGGTAAGTTATGTGGAGCTAATGTTTGAAATGTCTTGCGCAGATATTGTGAATGTTTTGCTTCGGGAATATATTGTGATGGTTGCAACTGTGTAAATTGCTATAACAATGTGGAAAATGAAGCTGCTAGACGAGAAGCGGTGGAAGCTACTTTGGAACGCAATCCAAATGCGTTCAGGCCGAAAATTGCAAGCAGCCCTCATGGAACACGTGATAGCAGGGTATGTGCTCCGTTTAGCTTGTCTGACTGTTAGTGTTGCGTGTCATGTTTTATATTGTGGGTCATTAGCATTGATTTAAGTTATTGTTTTTATTGATTAGAAATTTAAAACCTATCTGGTTACATTCTGATACAGTGGTGCAAGACATTTCTCCTGTTATCTTTAATTAATTTTATTTAAATTCATTGTGTACTTATATGCAAAACTTCTTCATTATATTTGGAGGTCACTTCTGCTTGTGTGATTGTTTTCCCCCATTGCATAATTTTAAGTTCCTTTAAGTGCATCATTCCATTATTACGGAATCATGCATTTGCTTATGACTTAACCATTTCCGGGTTTTATAATTTTGTAGAAATAAGCATTTTTATTTTATATTAAATATCCTTACTTGTTACATTAATTGTCTCTACTCCGTACCTATCACTATGTCGATATTGTTTTCAACAAGCAATAATTTAGATAATTCATCTTTTTTATCTCCTAAAATGTTGTGTCAATGGAATCGTTACATTTCATTTTAGTTTCCTTATTTGTTTTTTCTTTAAATTTAGTAACACAAGCATACCCAGGGCTCAGGTAACTGAGTTTTTTCAAGCATGTGTCTCATTTGTCTGCACAAACTTGGCTTTTTAAGGTATAAACATTTTGTATGACAGCAACCTATTGCTAAAACAGCTGAAAATTCACTTATATATGCCCCAAAGTGTAAAACTGTAAACAAATGATTTTTCTTCAGAACTTAGTAATTTTCTATTACCGGCAAAAGTGTTACGTTTTTCTTTTAACTTTTCAATTATTGACTATCTTTGGGCATCAAAATGAATGTAGGAGGATGCTGGGGAAATTTTGATATTGGGAAAGCACAACAAGGGATGCCATTGTAAAAAATCTGGGTGCCTCAAGAAGTACTGTGAGTGCTTCCAAGCCAACATTCTTTGTTCTGAAAATTGTAAATGCATGGATTGCAAAAACTTTGAGGGTAGTGAAGAGAGACAGGCTTTGTTCCATGGAGATCAAAATAACAACATGGTGTATATTCAGCAGGCGGCCAATGCTGCCATAACTGGAGCTATTGGTTCCTCTGGCTATTCATCACCACCAATATCAAAGAAACGAAAAGGTCAAGAACTCTTATTTGGGTCAACCATCAAGGATCCATCACTTGGAAGGCTGGGACAACAGGTGAAATTTGTTAATAATGTTTAAGGTTTATTTTACCTTTGGAAATCAGTAAAATTGGGGAAGTGGAGACAAACAGCTACTGCAGTTTTACAATTTACAGTCACTTAATATTTCATGACTGTAATATTTACGATTATGCAATAGCGATTTATAGTTTTCAATTAAACGGGAAAGATTCATTTAAATTCGATTTAGTCTTTATTTAATCGACACAGGGTCCCTTTGATTTGTAGTACGACTCAAACCCAGGAGGGAAGCCCATCTCAAAAAGCTAATCTATTGGGCAGGTGGGCCTCAAGGCCTAAGTATGACAATATGCTTTCATATTTTCTCTGTGCGATATTATAGTATCGTACATTAATTCAAAAGCCTGTGTCCACTATGGCCAATCTGGATATCCAGTCAGAGTCTGACTTCTTTGAATGCTTAGGGTTTCACTTAGAGCAAGTCTTTCTCTGGTTGATTTTTACCATGTCTAGGTCGCCCCATCCATGTCAACTGGCCTCAATGAAAGCATCATTTGTTGTGACCCAAGCCTGTCAGGAAAGTCCATAACTAAAGACTAGCCTTGTGGGTTGATGATTTCTTGTCTTAAGTGTCACATTTGCTTAATCACGCACATAAAAATGTCAACTTGTTATTTAAATCGTAAGTGAATAAATACAAATCAATTCTGCTGCTTTGACCCTGAAAGTTTCACTTCAATACCACGATGACTTGACATCGGGTCTAGAAAAAGTTCTTCCTTGAGTTGCAAGTTCATATTAGCTTACTGCATTTTTATAGTGAAAATTGCAACGTTTTTTTTATATCTAATTCATATACAATAATGTTATAAATATATATATTCTTTAATGTTCACCAGGCAAACAATGTCAGAGCTTCTGCACCATCCTCATCCTTGTCACCTATCCCAGGTGGTCGTGTAGGACCGGCAACATTAGGTCCTTCAAAATTAATGTACAGGTAAGACTGTTTAAGTTTTATGAAATGAAGATATATTTTTTTAATTTAGTCATTAACTTGATTATTGTTGAAGGTCTCTTTTAGCAGACATCATACAACCACAGCACCTGAAGGAACTTTGCTCAGTTCTGGTGCTAGTATCTGGACAAGCCGCAAAGACATTTACAGGTATATTGACTTGTTAAATTGTCAATTAGGAATTGCGTCATATGTTTTGAATCTATCATCACTGTTGATTTTTGTTTCTTCTTTATGAGTAGTGTTGTCTTAACCGAGAATAGATTTTCTGTCTCCCACTTTTTCCCTGCTTTTTCTCTTTTGTATACTGAGTGAGCATTATACATGGTTTAATTCTGCGTGCTCAAATTGAATTTGTTACATCAGATAAGACTTTTTAATTTTGTTGCTTTACAAGTGCTTGACAAAATGAAAACTAAACATGTTTTCAACCATGGTAAGGTTCGAATGTTATTTATCAACATGTTTATGTGCCATCAAACTAGTTTGAGGATTTAATTAGCTAAATAATAAATTACAGTATTCAACCTGATTTATTCATAATTTACCTGCAAACAATAGTTTCCTTCATGGGAAATGAGGAAAGCAGAAAAGGAAGTGCCATTAATTAAAATTGATCTATTTTGAAGAGGAATTAATTTGACGTGATCTCTAAATGTTTGGTGAGTTTTGGAATATTGGAGGGAATGCAATGTTCAAGATGCTGGAGTATTGAAAAATTTGAGCACCTAAGAAACCTCTATATTGACAAGTGACCTTTTAGTTCATCTAAATTTTTTATGTTACTCCATAAAAATATGATTAGGAAACAGTTCATCAAAAGTAATTTTTTGTTTTGTTTATGGACATGTTTTCTTTTTATATATTCTGTTTCTATCATAATAATTATTAAAACTTTCATTTTATTTTCTAGAGTTTTTGTTTTGGAAATGGTGAAAGCCATGTAGCGTTTTCATGATCATAAGTAAAAAATTAAGGATTTGAAAAAAAAAATGTTTCCTACAACCAAACTGGCTCTAATACTTGTGGTCCATTAGTATACACGTACTAGAAGAAAAGATTGTGTGTGGACAAGAAATTTCTAGTTTTCTGTGTAATTGGTGATTTCAGTTGCTATCTATCTATCTCCTAGTGATTAACATTATCAATTGAAATGTGTTCTTTGACCAATTATTTTTATTACTGTGAACAGACCAGAAAAATTTAATGGATAAGCATGCAGAAGATCACACAGAAACTTCTCTTGCTTCTTCAACTCAAGAGCAATTACCAAGCCAAACGGAAGCTAATGTTGAGAAAGCTATGGCTGATGATGATTGTTTGAGTGCAAACCAGACAGATAAAATCAGCCCCGATAATTCTAGTTCAGATGGTGCTGATGTCCCAAAAGGGAGGCCAATGTCTCCTGGAACCTTAGCATTGATGTGCGATGAGCAAGACACAATGTTCATGACTTCTGCCTCCCCTATTGGATCAAGGGCGCATGCTTGCAACACATCTACGCAACCGCCATATGGACAAGGAATGACAGAGGTCTATGCCGAGCAAGAAAAAATTGTATTGACAAAATTTAGAGACTTTCTCAATAGGGTCATCACTATGGGAGAAATAAATGGTAAGTTATGATCCGAGTTACCTTCATCTGATCTGAGTTATGATTTGTTTGCAAAAATTTCATAAAATCCCATCCATAGCACTGGTGCTGTTACAAATGGATCTTCTCAACTTTCAATTTAGACAAATAATGGCCACCCTCCCTATAACATTGACAGCCATCTCAATAACCGTTTTCTATTTTCCGTGAGTTGATTTGTCTTTGTTACCATCTGGTTAGTTCTACTTATGTGAAGCTAAACCTGTATTCCTTATGTATAAACTGACTTTATTTGAGTCTGATACCAATCAGTCGAGAGACAGTTTACATTTTCACGAAGATAAGAATTACGACAAAGAAAGTAAAATAGCACTGCGTTGGCTTTACCCCTTTCTCACTTACTAACCCTCATGCTCCACTCCCCCCACCTGAATTTCCCCTGTTCCATTTGCTTTCTGACACCCTGTCCATCCATTTCATTAAGATGCACATCCGTAGCATGAGTATTCTTCATGATTTCACTGTTGCTTCACTGCTGGCCCTTGAGGCTTGATTCTCGTACCATCTTATTCCTCCTAGAATATACCTTAGTTATATCACATCCCTGTACATGATATTTTCTCCACTGCTAAGAGCAATCTATTCATATTCCGTTGATTTCTGGGTAGCAGCTTGTGCTTAAACACCTAATCTTGAAAAATGTTCACTTCACATAGAAGTTACGCGGTTTGTTCTGTGTTCTGCTGATTTCAAGTTATTGTTTGTTGTGGTAAAGGATGAGTAAGTTCTATGGAGCATGAAGTAAATACCTAATGGACTGAAAATAGTTGTGTATTATTGTTGTAAAGTGTACATCAAGATAGTCAGATTATCCGGCTGTTTCTTTCTTGTTTGTTAATGCTTTGTTGGGCCTGTTTATATATAGCTATGTCTGTTGAAATGGCTTTGAAATTTCCGAGTTATGTGCTCAAAGTATCAAAATCCATGTGCTGGATTCCTTCTTTATCTCAGTAGATGATAAATGTTTATTTGTGGTTTACATACTCTAACCAACTATATATCTCGCGTATTTTTTGTATTACCTACTATATTGTTTGATGTTGCTAATTTCTAATATCTATTCCCAATTTCAGAAACGAAGTGTTCTTCATTAGCTAGAAGTGAATTAGAGAGTCAAAAGGAAAACCCAAACAACAATTGCACTGGAAATGCCAGTACTGAGACAGCGCATCAGCAAGGAACCACTAATAATAATGGTGTTGCCAAAGCTGCGGGCAACATTACTTCTACATCTTCGTTCCCTGGTGGTAGTCTTATTCCTGAAAAATAGATATGAAAAGGAATCTAACTTAGATGAGCTGAGATAACTATGGAAGAATATTGTGTGCAGGTATGCTACAACTCTGAACTGTAAAAACATTATTCTTCGTTATGTTGCTTCTCTTTGAAGGGCGTGTCAACTGTTAATCACACAGGCCCACCAATTAGTTATAGGATCAATTTTTTTGGTTATCAATTTTCTTCTTCTACTCTAGTCATTCAAGTATAGAAATCTGAATTAATTGCTCTGCTTCGACGTAACTTGTAAATTGCAGACTTGTAATTTCATAAAAGAAGCAATGTAACTTAATTCCCCATTCTAGAGTTTTTTTCCCCTTTACTTTCTTTTGCCTCATTCATTGTTGTATTCAAATAAAGAGAAATTATGGTTTGAACTAGAGCGCATATGAATTGTAGTTTGGTCACAGTCTAGCTTAATTTAATTACATTTCTCCAATGGATGATAATTTGATTCTATGGTTAGTACTCAGCCGATAATTCTTCACCATTTAAGGCTTTGTTACTGTAATTTAAATTGCACAATTTAAAAAATAATTTTTATTTCTGAATTTGACAATCTAAAAGTATTTTTTACTTTTGAATTTTATAATTTTAAAAAGATAAAATGGAAATTTTAATATTCATGAAGTAGGACGAAAAGTATGAAGTTACGGGAAGATTTTGTCGACAATAAAAATTTGTAAAGGGGTTCGACCTTGGGTTGATGAATTAAAATTGGCATAGTTTACCTAAATTTTAGAAAAATAAGTTTAAAATTCAGAGGGAATTACTTTTGAATATTTAATATATTTAACAAAATATAATACATGTAAATTAAGACTATAATTAAAAATAAAATATTTTATATCATATATATCTATAATTAAAGAATTAAATATGTTACATTAACTTATTTTTCAATTTTTAAAAATATTTCGATTTTTAATATTGTGTTTTCATCAATTCCAAGTTTTTGAAATTTTTAACGTATATATAATAAATTAGAGAATTGAAGTTTTAATTTAATATTATTTTTAAAATTAGGCGAATTTATTTTATGGTAGATTGGTGGTAAATTCAGCTATCATATGTTTAATCCATATAAGTGGATTTGACTTATGGTGAGGTGAGTCGGGTCATAGGTATATTGAATTTAATTTTTTTATTCATTATAGAAACATTTTTATTGTTTATCCAATAATAGGTTGGTCTTCGGATTTGATCTATTTTAATATTTTTAGGAAATAATTCATAAAATATGTTATTTAAATGAATAAAAATAGAAATAAAAATATATTATGTGTATGAATAAATAAAGAAGAAAATGAAAAAAAAAATTTACTCAAAAAAAATTAACACATGAAAAATATTATTTTTATGTCATAAAATATTATTTGGTTGTTAAAAACTGAAGAAAATATAAAAAAGTAAAATACCATCATCAACTTTTATGTCGCTTTCATATCTCTTCATCTAGAAAATGATTTTAATAGCTTCATGACTGGACCTCAACATGTACCCAACCCAATGGGCTAGTTCAACCACCAAATAAAAATTTACTATATCATTATTGTCCTCATCATCGCAATCAAAGAACGGAAAGAAGAGAAAAATAGCGGAAAAACATTAAAAAGTTATTTATGACTTTTAAATTGAGCAATTGAGAATATATTATAACCATTCCTAAAGATATAATATGTGTTATGGATTATAATTTTGAATTTTTTTTATACTTTTAAATTACACAATATGCATTTTAATTGATTTTTTGAAATATAATGAACTTGATTTTGCTAAAATAAATTATTATTTATGAGTGTTAATTAACTAATTATTAATTGTTACAAGGTATAGGTTAGAAATGTCTTTCACAGATATGGCAAAAGAAAATATAGAGAATCCCTAAAGAAAAAGAGAAATACAATTAAAGACGAAACGACATCTTTGCATGTAGTATAGGAGTAGGGAAGGTTTCATATTCAGAAGTGTTTCCAGCTGAACCAACACGGAAATGGCATCATCGAAGGTTTTGTGTAGGTTGTCGTCTCGGTTACAGACACTTGCTCACAGCAACTTCACCAAACCCTCACTTTCGCTTCACTCCAATCCACTTTCTCTTTCTGCGCGCCGCCTTTCTCGCACTTTCCGGTGAGCCCTGCATCTCCCTCACGCTTCGTGTCATCCCCAATAGAAAAAAAGATTGGATTTTTACATTGGCATTTTGTTCTTGAAAACCTAGACGACACTTTTATATGATTTTGTTTATTCATTTGTTTTAATTAAACTTTGTAATTTGGTTGGTTAGGTTACCGGTGGAGTTGGGAAGCTTGGAATCAATTATGCCGTTACATAGCGCGGTGGCTTCAGCTCGATTAGTGTCAAGCTTGTCTGTTGAGTCTATGGGTTGGGGGTTAGTTCCTCAAGGTGTGTTCTTTTTGTGTGTATTCTCTATTCAGCAATGTTATTGTGGATTTCTGACATGACTTTAAGAAATGTGAGATGAGTATACAATTAGAAGGGTGAGGTTTTTTTCTTGTGTTTTTGTATCTTCGTTTTTTTATATGCGTATACAATTAGGAGGGTGAGGGAATCGAAGACCTCGTTTAAAGTACTCAAAACTCCTACCATTAAACCAATCCTATGGAGTAAAGTTCATGTTTGCTATATTGTGTTGTGTACATTCTGCTGTTTTCTGTTGCATTGCATATGAATCGGTTAAACTTCTCAGTAAATATTTATAGGAGAAGAAAACAAGAGAGTAAAATAAGTTGTGTTTATCTCGGAAGTTAAATTGATTTAATTTATTAGGGAAGCTTAATTCATCTTATTTACTTGTTTCCTTCTCCTATAAGTGTTTGTGGAGAAATTCATCCTAATTTTTATCAGGATTCAACTAGTTTTTCATGGAGGCATGGCTTAAAGTGCTTCTTTGCCAATTTGTATAGACATACCATTTGGTTCTCGTTGGTTAGAGGTTGAGCTTTCTTGTGTGAAGATTTTGTAGGGTATAGCATTACCAAATGATCAGCACTTGGTATTCGAAGTATATTTTACAGGACCTACCTGATACCCAAGCAGACAAATATGTAGATTTTATAATTTTTGCATAAAATAATATTTTAGAACTCAACAAAATTAAATGTCATTGGATCCTTTCACACTTTCTTAGAAGTTGTCTGCTTCAGTAAATATATATCTTTGATGTTAGGCTTGGTGTACAATGTAGAAATATCAGGATTTTATTTTTGTTAAAGTACATTGTTGATTAGAAAATTGCACCCATCTGATTTTTCTATCTGATTTGAGGTACTAATTTTAATGACTGAATGACAAGAACTCATTGCAATGCTTCCATTTGTGTATTTTACAGGTATTTCCATGCCTTTATGACAGCATTTGTCTGCAGTTAGTAGCTGCAAGGTAGCATTTTCTTTTGGATGTCAGGCTCATGTTGATGTTTTCAGTTGTTGTAATGTTGAGGCTACTGACATATGATTCTTCATCTGACATGTTTGAGGACACGCAGTGCAATTGATGTTGCTTGCATATTGCTTAGTTCAATTTATCTTCATATATTTCTGGAATATATCATTTTTGGTTTTTCCAGTCTATTGATAAATATTTTGTTAACTAGTAATGCATTTGAGTGCATTATACCTGAGGATTTAATCCATTTGAGTGCTTTTGATTAACTTAATAGTTAGCATAAGCTAATAAACAACTTAAAAGTCATGCATAATAAGTCTCATTATTTGAATTTTATATGTCATCTATTTGTTAGTTATATTACTTTATCAATTTCTAATGTAAATTGGCACATGCAATACTTATTAAGTCCAAAGAATGTTTAAACTTTATGGATAAAAGAACTTTTGTCATTTGATGGATTATCAAAAAGTACGAATCTTTTTACTATTTGATTACTTTGTTTTATGGCATCGCAAATGAAATTGTTTTATGACATCACAAATGAAATACATCTTGACATTAATGTTTTATCATCTCATGGTATATTTGGTTCTTTATCAAATGAATTATGTTTTGACAATCACTAAAATTGCACACAAATATCTCTACTTCCAAAGGATGAAGATGTAATCATTCAAGAACATAATGCAATCATGATCATCAATAAAATCTAGTACCATGGCTATATCATTTATTTCTCTTATAAATTCTGAACTTTAAATTTGAAAATCCACTTTGCAATTTGTCAATTAGCTTTTCTTAGTGACATTTTTCTAAATAATTTAAAATGATCCAAGAAAATTGTAATAATTTTTTTTATTTCGCTTATGGTGACATATTTCGCTTATGATGACTAATAAACGAGTTTTAATTCTTTAAAGTCCGTAATGTGTTTATTGTATCTTGACTCCAACTTTTTTTTTTCTAAACATGACCATACACTTAAAATTGAATACTTTAGTTAAAAAAAATTGACAACATTCTCTCTATAATCTTACACTCAATGTAACATGTAATATTGACTATTTTTGTAACATTCTTACTTTTATATAACTAAATTATTATTTTTATTTTACTTTTATAAATAAATAAAAAAGTTATAAAATTTCACGTTTTAATTCTTATAATTGAGTTTGTATTTTACAAGTTCTATAAATATTAGAATTTCTTGTTGTATTAAGATAAAGTTTGAATTTAAAGAAACAAACACGTAATCTAATGAAGTAAAAATCTTGTTTGACAAGATTTGTATATGTAGGCTTAAACAAGGGAAAGAAAAACATATAATATCTTCGAGTGAGGGTGAAGAGTTAGCGCAGAAAGCACAAACGAAGTAACAGATGGTGGTGAGGTAGGTGATGGCTCCCTTTGCCCTTTACTTCAACACTCTGCAATTTCGACAATCTCTCACTTTCTCGTACTCCAAGCCTAACCTTTGTTGTCTCTGTCAACGTCGTCCTTCAAACAACATCGTCACTTTCATTTCCATCAAAACAAAACAAACTGCAATTCGACACTCTTATCTCAATTCTCTACCCGAAACCGCTCCATGGTTTGCCAAGACAGCTCCTTACGCTTTCAGAGACTGCAGGGGGTCTTTGGAAGCAAGAGCTACCATCAGTGGCAGCAGTTGCACGGTTACCGAGAAAGTGGAAAAGAAGATGAGGAAGAGGAAACTGGATAGGGATAGCCCGCAAGTGAAGTTGAAGAATGCTTTGGACATGTGTTCTAAAAGAGGTGATGTTATGGGGGCGTTGTCCTTATATGACGCTGCAATCTCAGAGGGTGTCAAACTGGGGCAGCACCATTACACTGTGTTGTTGTATCTGTGTTCTTCTGCAGCTGTCGGTGTTGTTCGACCGGCTAAAAGTGGAAGTGGTGCTAGAACTCTCAACGCACTTGTTTCCTCCGACGGACTTCGGAATGAGGGGCTCAGTGAACCAATGGACACAAATGACTCATCTTTTGAGTTGGATTGCAATGCTGGGTTAAATTCTGATTTGAATTCCACTCAGAAAGATGGGATTTTTGTGGTGAGTGATGAAGTCAAGAGATATGCACTTGAGAGAGGGTTTGAGGTGTATGAGAATATGTGTGTGGGTAAGGTTCAAATGAATGAGGCTGCGCTGACGGCTGTGGGTCGAATGGCCATGTCCGTGGGTGATGGTGACATGGCTTTTGAGATGGTGAGACAGATGAAGGACATGGGGATAAGTCCTAAGTTAAGGTCTTACGGTCCTGCTTTATCCACATTTTGCAATAATGGGGAAATAGATAAGGCGTTTGCTGTTGAAAAGCACATGCTTGAGCATGGTGTTTACCCTGAAGAGCCTGAGTTGGAGGCTCTCTTGAGGGTGAGCATAGGAGCTGGAAATAGTGACAAGGTTTATTATGTGTTGCACAAAGTAAGAAGTAGTGTGAGGAAAGTATCTCAGGCCACTGCGTCTTTGATTGTTGATTGGTTTAAGAGCAAGCAGGCTTCAAGAGTTGGGAAGAGAAAATGGGATAAGAGATTGATAATGGAAGCAATAGAAAATAATGGTGGAGGCTGGCATGGGCAGGGTTGGTTGGGTAAGGGGAAATGGGAAGTTGCTCATACAACCATTGGAAAGGATGGAGTGTGTAAGTGCTGTGGACTGCAGTTGACCACTATTGATCTCGATCCTATTGAAACTGAACATTTTGCCAAGTCAGTTGCATCTATAGCCATGATGAGAGAAAAAGGCTCAAACTTCCAGAAATTTCAGGTAAGAAATTATCATTATTTGTAAGTGTTCTAATCTAATTAATGTTATAGATTGATGATGTTGCAATTGGAATATATGAAAACGTGCATTGCAGAAATGGCTTGACTACTATGGACCTTTTGAAGCGGTGGTAGATGCTGCAAATGTTGGCCTTTTTGGCCAAAGTAGGTTCATGCCACACAAGGCAAGTTACCGAGCGTAGAAAATACTCTTGTCTTTTATTCCCTGTTTGTTGTTCTTGTTTTAGGGTTACTGATTATTTTCTTTTGAGATGAAAACTTTAGATCAATGCTGTTGTCAATGAAATGCGCCAAAGGCTCCCTTCAAAGAAGTTACCACTTATCATTTTGCATAATAAGCGTATCAAGGGAGACAAAATGGATGAACCAGTCAATAGGGCATTAATTGATAAGTGGAATGCTGCTGATGCACTCTATGCAACACCTTCAGGATCAAATGATGACTGGTAAGAACAAATGTTAATTTTTTTGTTATCTGTTTCTTCTGGTTAGGCATATCGTGCTGCATTTTACTGACCCGTGTTTCAGGTACTGGTTGTATGCAACTATAAAATTTAAATGCTTACTTGTTACCAATGATGAGATGAGAGATCATCTATTTCAACTTTTGGGAAATGACTTTTTCCCCAAATGGAAAGAAAGGCATCAGGTAAGGCCCTTTGGAAAGAAGAGATTTCTATTAGATCTTTGTTTTTATTGTCATGCTGATTTTATATATCTGATGAAATAATGTTTTAGTCATGGTAGTTGGTTAAATCATATATACACAAATACATCTGCAATTTAAGGTTTAAATCATTGGTAATAAGATTTTGTCTTGAATTTATATTCCCTTTCTTTGATTATGTGCAATTTAAGCCCATCCTAACATTGGAATCCCTGTCTACCAAATTTAAGGTACGCTTCAGTTTCTCTGGTGGTGGTAGTCCAGTGTTTCACATGCCCCCTCCTTGTTCTGTTGTAATTCAGGTAAGCTCTTACCCTGTTCGAAAAGCAGCAGAACATGAACACAGATTAAATTATATTTGTCTATGAATCTAAATTTGAAACAATAAAGATGTGAAGAAAAGAAAGAAGGAAACATAACATGGCAACTGTGGTAACAGGAATCAGAGGAAGGCCACTGGCATATTCCAATTGAAACAGAACTTAATTATGAATCAGAAAGAAGATGGTTGTGCATTACCCGTGCTAAACTAGACATGGTTTTTAAAGATTCTTCCACATCATTTAAAGGTAAATAATTGATGGCACACTCACTGAGGACTATCTGGTTTGCACTTACATGGCTGCTTTTACAACTTATTGTCTTTATTACTGTTGTTTCAATGAAATTAATGATATTCTTTACGATAATAAAAAATAGTTGTCAAAAATAAAATTTTAAGCAGCAGTAGCAGCAACAAATTCATTATCAAAATACATGTAGTAGAAATTCATACTTTCCTACAGGTGTTTTAAACTCTAATCTGTTGATGCTTCTTGTATTAACTCTTCATTACATATGCTACGAAAGTACATCTGAACTAATATAAACTCAGCTAGCTTGTTTTCTGTGACGATGAACATTGGGATTTCAGATGGTCAAAGGTTAGGGTTGGAAATGCAAGAACTTGTTACTCGCTAAATTTATGATCCTCTCCATTTTAGAGATTGCATTGAGGTGAAAACACTATTTTGACTTTATTTGTTCTTTCTTTATGCAATGGTTCATGTAGCTTTCATGGTCTTCTATATATATACTTACCTTAGGTCCCTTTTGTTATTCATTTTTTCTTTTAACATGTAGAGTAACTTCTCCACTCAATTAACTAAGTACTATCAGAGGCTTTTGAATTGAACTAATAAAAAATAGAAAATTCATTTCATTACCTCGAAAGAAAAAGAAAAGATTTACAATGCTATATATGACACGGGGAGTTCGGTTCTATAATTATTAGTAACTTTAAAAGTCTAAGGGTAGCTCAAGCACCATTAAAATGATATAACTCTTTTAATCCTCGTCATTTATTCTCGATTTCCACCTAAATATTCATAAATTTCAAGCTATGATCTTTCAGTAACTGTTGCATGAAATTGTCATTAGCCTGATAAACATGTCTGTTACAGCATGGAATACCTCAAAATCCTCCATAGAACTTAATTTTGTTTGCTCATTTCTGCTATGCATCCTTGCACATGAAGATGGTTTAACAACTTGATGCCTACTTTTGTATTTTGGGATTGGGAATAGTTACTCCAATGTTTGCCATCGTTATTTATCGCCAATTATGAAGTTTTTCCTTTTAATCAACCTAATGTTATGCTAATCCCCTCCTCATTTTCTTTCCTTTGGTTAGACTCTAAACACTTGCAAAAAGGAGAATGTGCAAGATCAACTACTAGAAATGCCTCTGAAAAGGATCCACAACGTCAGAATCCTTTCAACCACGAAGAAAAAAGGGAAAAGTCTCAGGAATTGTATAAAAGTGTTAGAGATATTTTTTTAGGACCAGTATCTTCGGATAATAATAACTCTATATTGTCTGACATTGAAGCTGCAGAATCAATTGGTGGTTGTACCATTGATTTTCAGATATAGAGCTGCCATTGTTGTGCTGATCATCTTGAGCTATGCACTAGAAATTATCATAGCGGTCTTATGTGAAGCTCCAATATAGTTTTATATTGCCGGAAGAAATACAAAGGATAATATGTAGTTCTAAATTATTATCTAGAATTAACCTCTGCATTCAAAAGGTTGAATTGTTGCTCACACATGGGACAAGATACTATTTGGTAAATGAGGGTGCAAAACTGATGAAAAAGGCTACATGACAGCCCACACGTATCCAAAGTTGATATAGTTAATGGACAGAACACCAAATTTCAATTGAACAGTTCTATGTCATGTTAATGAATCATAATTAAATCAAATTTGAACAGCAGAAAGCATCTGCATGTAGCATACCATACTGAAGATACAAGTAAAAGTCACAGGTCATCAAGTTTGTTCCTAATTTTGTATCTTTAATACTTTTGTGACCGTGTGACGTTGATGTTCAAATCTCTGTCCTTTACCAAACCACCTTTTACTAAGGTTGATCGAATAAAATAAGATTTTGTATCTAACAGGTTCCTTTTTGTTCTAAAAAAAATGTAAGGTGAAAGGAGTTAACTATGATTATTTTAATTAAAAGTTCACATGATATATATATATATATATATATATCCTACGCATACATACATGTCAGATGAAACACTGCATGTGCTAAGCTGGTTAAGCCTCCAACCAAATAAGCCCTCTGTCATGTGCCTTTCAAAATATAAATATAAATATTATTAGCAACGACACATATCATATACGTGGTGAGTGAGTGACTTGTTCTTATCAGATAACTCAAGATGAGCCACTGTTTGTTGCATGATTGTCAGTTTTTAAAGGAATGACGTGCTAGTAGTAGGGCCTGTAATTGCATTATACTGTGAGTCATTACTTTGAGGTTTTAATTAATTAGATGCCCATCACGGTAAAACAACAGAATATCACGGGACTGAAACTGTTTCTTTGTCATCATGCTCTATAATGTGTGTGCTGGCTGGTCATGGGCTGCAGAATCTGTTTTTTAGGAGCCTTGTTTGCTTCATCATATCACAAGCCTCCAAAAGCCAGATTACATAAATCCTCTTATAATTACGTGGTGAGCCTCATTCAGAAAAGTGAGCATTATATTAGATCCTATGTTTACAAGCATTAAGGCTGTAGCAATATGATGGAGTTGAATGTCAAATCTATAGCTGATGCTGAGGTAGAAGAAACCATGCGCTTTGACAAGTCTCTTCAGGTTCACATCTAGACTCAACAATACTTTATATGTTAGTTCAATCTTTTGTTCATGCGTATGATGTTTTTACTGCAGGAGCTGAGGGAACTAAGGTCTCAACTACACAAAGCTGCTGAATACTGTGAAACAGCTTTCTCTAAGAGTGAAGAGAATAATGAGTGAGTGAAGATTTGGCCTTTAAATCCAGCTTTCGTAGTTGTTTTTGTGTCTAAATGGAATTCAGATGTGTTTGAAAGAGTATAAGCTTGAAACTGAAAAATCAGAAACTTGTACGAGACCTTTGAAAAAACTTAGGATGTGTCTAAATTTGGAGTGACTGACGTACTCAAAATCTCATTGTACGAGACTGAAATAGTGTGTGTATAAATATAAATGGAAATGAATTACAATACTCACTTCTGATTTTGGGTTGAAATAAAGATGTTAAGAAATATTGTCTATAGAGTATTCTAATAATTGTGGTTGGTTAGGGTGTTTTAGTTGCTGTTTTAAGAGGTTACGTAGTAAAACCAGTTTAGTAGTTCCTGTTACGTTGCTTGTGTTGTGTTTTCTAATTTGCATTAAATATAGTTTGGTTGGTGCATATGTTGACGCGTGACGAATTGTTACTGGAAAATGTTGCAGTGTGGTGGACGACACAAAAGAGTACATCTGCAGAAGCATGGTCACTGTTATTGATCATCTTGGAAACGTATCTTCCAATCTCGATGGCCTTATTTCTCACACTAATGCATTTTCTGAAGCTGAGTTACGAATCCAATGCCTTCAACAAGTTAGTATTGCTTCACACGAATTAATCCCAAATAAATGCATCGGCTTAAAATAAATCTCTTATTTAAAACTATCTAACCAAGTTTAATATTTGTTTCTTGATAGAGACTTCTCTCGTGTGAACAATATGCTCGCAAATTGGCCCTCCCAAAAATGCAATGCAATGAGAATTCGCTTAGATTTCATTCGCGTTATTTATCACCATGTAAAACAAATATTTCCTTCACTCCAAATCAATCACATTGTTAAACCATCACAGTTTTCTCATTTATGGCAATGATTTTTATGATCTGCAGCACCTTCCCTTGACAGATCAAGCAGTAAAAAAGTAACAAGGTAATAAATACTTCTCCAGTACTAGTTAAATTGAAACTGAAATATATGTTAGATAGTATATCTAACCTTTTTCATTAATCAAATGAAGAGATTCCGAAGGTGAAGCTCCTTTAAAGTTAGATGATAAACATTTACCAGAGACATACGAGGATTTGCCACTCTTTATGTACACCCATAAGCCTCAAATTCAGAATTTGAAGCCAACCACAGGCACACTTAACAGCCACAATAATTTGGCCATGGGTAGGTACTAGGTAGACTAGTATTGAATATTGTTATCTCGTAATTTTGGGGTTTCATCTCTAACATTTTGTTCTTGAATATTTTCCTGGTTTAAACAATAGTGGCACCGATTAAGGATGGTTTGTCTTTCTTATCGAAAGTTCCAAATCCTAAATTCCATTTCCAAGTAAGTGTATCCTCTGTACCCTGCGACAAGTAAGTTCTGTAATTTTTTATCTGTTCATGCTTTTGTGTATGCAGAGTACACAGAAGGTTGGACGCCAGAGAAGATCCTTGCATGGTAGTGACATCTTATGGCTCTTGAGGCGTTCAAAACGGGTCCAGTGAAAAACCAAGAACCTATTCATGTGAAATCTTCACTTTTCACATAGTTTATGATGTTTTACCAATAGTCCCTTTTGTTAATGCATTACAAGAAAATATTTGTATTTGAAGCACAGTGAAAGTTTATCCTTTCTCTTTTTTCAAGATGTTTTGGACACGAAAGATTTTCTTAAATCATGATAACAACCTAGCTTGTCTGACACTATATAAATGCTTTATCTAACCCAATTTCCGAAAGAAAATGTTTGAGAGGCTAACTACCTAAATACTGGTCCCAAGTGCGACCAAAATGGAAGGAGCTGAAAATAAAGTGGATGAGGATTTTAGTTATTATCTTTAAAGAGAGTGAATCTAATCTACAACAATATATCTATAACAATATATAAAAAGGATTCTCTTTTTTATGTCTACATTTCATAATACCAAATATACCCTTTACAATATTATTATTTATTAATTTTTTAAAATTAATAATTATTTTTATCTATTTTTTATAAAATTGTTTATCTTTTTTTATTCATCAACAATTATTCTCTCTATTTATTTCATTTTATTTTTAATAAATATACATTTATTTTATATATTAACTTAATAACATTATACTATTATCATTTATTAATATAATATCATTCATATTTAAAAAATACGTACACACAGGCGCGATAGCGCCTGTGTTTACACTTATATAGTAAGAAAAATGGTTGTTTGACACCATTTGATAATTTGTATAAAGGTAAAATAATTTTAACAAAAATTAACTTTTATATTTAAAAAAAAAAAGAAAAAATAAATAATTATGAAAAATAGTATCAAATAGTAAAAAAAAAATGGTGTCAAAATACTAGTTTGAAGTGAGAGACCAAAGATATACAAGAAGAGCATCACTAATGACCCTATACCTAAGTGTTTAACTCAAAATGTACAAGTTATCCTAATGCACAATAACAACCTACCTTGAAAATCAAAGATTTACATTATCTAATTATTTAGTTAACCTTTAATAAATAAAATGAGTTCATACTTCTTAAACATGATTTTAGATTAATGAAGAGCAAGGTGTAAAAATTATATTTAAAATACATGATTTCAATATTTTGTTTATTTTTAATTTGGATAGAAGTAATATATACGATTTCTTCCTCTATGTTTTCAATCTCTTTCTTATTCTATTATTTTAATTTTTTCTTTTTTTTAAAAAATAATTATATAAACAGATTTTTTATTTTAATTTGATTTTAATATTTTGATTAGTAATTTTAAATTTTTATATAATCAATTTTTTATTTTTATATAATTTTAAATAATTAGATTAATGAATTAAAAATATATTTGTTACTTTTCATAACTCGTTATGTTTTCTTTTAATATATACAAAATTTACAAATGTAAATTTAATTTATTAAAGAATATATACGTGAATATTTAATTTTTTTTAATATTTTAATAATTAATAAATCTAATAAAAATATTTTAAGAAAATCTTTATCAAAAAGAAATAAATTTTAAAATTAAAAATAATAGAAATAATTGGTACTTTTAAAAAAAAAGAAAAAAAATATATATATATACATATATA
>Ga0099822_1001826_pt1 | contig 25602 bp, 11 predicted proteins | sample CowpeawhiteBW_FD_76839 | JGI IMG/M metagenome (GOLD analysis project Ga0099822, IMG submission 76839) | Root nodule microbial communities of legume samples collected from California USA - Cow pea white BW | ecosystem: Host-associated > Plants > Roots > Nodule | place: USA: California | collected... | reverse complement strand
TATATATATATATAATCAAAACATTGCAATTACATAAGAGTGCAGTGGCTACATCTAACCCCAGCAAAAATGGGTTTAGCTCTCCATTGTCATGGAGAGCTGAAGCTTGCAAATAGAAGAAGATGAAGATACAAGGAGGAGGAAGGGATAGTTCCCACAATCCCTAGCACACCTCCAAGCTCTCCAAGAGTGAAAAACCGCGTCCCAAACTGCCAAAGATGTATTCCCACTGAGCAAACCAGAAGAAATAGGTTAAAATTGCCACATCAGCATAAGTGTCGCTCAGCGTCGTCCCCACACCGCTCAGCGTCCAAAAAATGCGAGTCAATCAACGCTCAGCACCCAAAAATGCGAGAAGAATGGCACTCAGCCTTGAATTCTAACGTTGAGCGCTGGAAAATGAGAGAGGAATAGGGCTCAACCTTGAATTCTGGTACTCAGCCTTGAACTGCTATGTTCATATCTTCAATTTTGGCTTTTTTTCTTCTTTCTTCTCCGGTTGACAACTGCTTTGGCTTGAGACAAAAACTTCCTATCATTAAATTGGTCACAAAAATGGGGATTATGGTATAATTAGATCTATGTAACCCATATTGTATTTATTCACAAAAACAAAGTAAAAATGAGGATTAAGTGGGTAAAAAGCTTAAGAGGAGTTGATTTTGTTAGCAAAAGATAACCAAGATAATGGTAAAAATCTGTAACATCTCGTCAGGATATTATGGCTTTAAAGTAAATAAAATAATAAAGTCATAAAGACGTCGCTTTTACGAATAAATATCATTTCCCAAAAGTGCGGTAAATTTAAACTTATATAAATTCAAGGGATAAAACTAACATCCACAATTACAAAAGTGGAATAATCCAAAACTATCTCATAAAAGTTTACACTTTATTTCCAAAATATAAATAACATAAAGACTCCCATGCTATCCCCGCGCCGTGTCTAAGCATCACCGGCACCACCTGCATCAACATCCTATGCTCACGTGTATCGCGCACACGATCCTCGCCAAACACAAGCAAATAGGGTGAGCTTAATAAAACAACACACAAACATATTGATATACATAGATGTAGTCATTTATAAATTTTATGCAAACATCTAAATAAAATCTCTCACTTTATTCCATATCACCTAGCCACAACCAGATTACTGAGGAGGGTAATCTATCTGGCCCATATGTACTGGCCACAACCAGCACACTCACACCGGCAACACTCGCCAACCCGAGCTCAACTCAAGGGTTCCTCATGTTCATCCACCATCCCGAGCTCAACTTGAGGGATGCCATTCCGAGCTCAACTCGAGGAATGCTACATGCTTAACCCCTATCCCGAGTTCAACTCAAGGGATACGTTCCGAGCTCAACTCAAGGAACCCAGCAATCTTACCTTTGAAGGATCATCAAAAGCCTTGTAGATCACGCTTAAAAAGTCCAACAACTAGGACTTACAGCAGCCAAATCACCTAGCGGGGGACACGTACCGCTAGGCGCTATCAGCTTCCAGGCTGCCTGGCGGGGGACACGTATCGCTAGGCGCCAAGCGCCTCACAACCACCAACAAATGAAGACACCGCCTGGCGGGACAGTTCACACCGCCAAGCGCATCCACGCTAAAACCTCACTGATTCCATCGCAACCGCCTGGCGGATCCACCTTCACCGCCAAGCGGAGTTCATACCAGACCCCACTGACGCTGTTGCTATCGCCTGGCGGTCTAACACCACCGCCAGGCGCTATATCAGTACAGGCACAATTCTGTTTTCTTTACAACCCTACACAGATTAAACTACTCACCCAAGCATAACGACTTACGCTATCTTCCCCAATTTATGGAATTGCCTTTCCAGTGGCTAACTTACTATCCAATTCCCTACTTTCATCTAAATTCAACCATATAAGGGTGCAACTTGGTTTTCTCAAATTTAACCTTATTCAACACTACCACACCACAATGCACTCCCAGTGCTTATTCCTTAACTTAATTCTAGTCATTACAGCCATTCTCAACTCATTCCCTTTTCTAGTGTTAGCTTTGAGTTAAACTCCCATTCATAACAAGAGGTCAAGTCTCTAAACCCCTTGCACCCAACTTATCCAAGTCCATAATTCCTACTCTGCCATAATTGATATAAGCAAGACCTATAATAGCTAATATCATTACATCCTAAGGTAATCCCAACCTCTTAAATTCGTGCCCACGAACTCCCTCATCAAATTTCCCCTGATATCACAGAATTCAATCAACTAATCCCAACTAAAATTGTAACAGAACCCAACCCAGCGCCTGTCATCACAACCACGCAGCAGCACTGCCACTACACTGGCGCCTGACGACAAGCCCCATGCCGCCAGGCGGCACGTATAATTCTGGCAATTTTCCATAATTTCTGCATCTGCAAACTCCACCCTTTTCCAGTTTTTCATTCCAGATTAATCTCCTTTACCTCTCGCGCAAACTCACTTATAATCATAATATTTCTAAGTCTATACACACATCAATTAATAATATTCAAAAGCATTTCATTCGCTAGCAATACTCGCGACATCAAATCCCTAATTGTTCAACTCTAAAACACTTCGTCACTGTTCCATTTGATTACGACATTGATTACAAGGTTATACCAACAATTTAACATCAATACTATCCTTGAAGAACTCTAGTTAACCTTCCCTCCGATCAAAAGTAACCCAGAACCCATAAAACACTAAAAATGAATCATTTAACTCGTGTCGCCTGCCGGTTCAGTCAAATACTGCTAGACCCATCATCCAGAAACTCAGAAATGGTAAAACCCTCATGCATCGCTTGGCGGTTAGGGATGTACCGCCAGGCGATTCCTTCCTCAGGAACCCATAATCTCCAAACCAAGATGAGTCGTCTAGCGGCTATGCATAGCCCGCCAAGCAGTTTCTGGAAATTTTCCAGAAACGTCACAATTCAAGCATAAACAGATTATAATCATACATTTCATACTACACATCATGCAATTATTCACTCACATAATCAATAACGAGTAAAACTCCCCTAACCTGGTTTTCCTTCGCTTAAAGCTTTAACAATTCAAAGTTCTCCCTACACTAAGTGCCTCCTTAGCCTCCTCTCAATTCAGCCCCCAAGAATCTCACTCAAACCTCACAAAGTCTCAAATTTCGTGCTCTCTTTCTGAGTATATTTTCCAGCCTTGCAAAACCCTCTCTATTAACCCACTTTTGCTTTTTAAAGGGTGCCTAAAAACTAGGTTAATTACCTAGAACGAAAATTAAGTTTTAATTAGTTGTTGATGACATTTACCAACTCATTATGGCTATTTTCCAGCCACCTCTCGGCTACCATACTACTAGGGTTTTCCCTCAACCTTTCATATTCAAATCAAAGCCAAAAATACCAAAAAAATAAGGTTTTAATTTGGGTTCTCCAAGGTTTAAACCCATCACCATTCTAATGCCAAGTCAATGCTAAACCATCAATCCAATTCATGTTTCTTGCTAACTAATACACTTCAAGCATTATATCATAAGAAACATGGTTAAACATATTATCAAAACAATAATAACTAAATAACACACAATTGACATACATAGGGCTCAAACCCAAGTCCTCTCACATAATTAAGTACTCTCAACAATTTGAGCTAGTACTCTTCCACGTCATACCAATCAAAATTTAATGCAATAAAGGCTTCTACTACCCGCATTTATTAATTAATCATTTAATTAATTAATTAAATTTTGCAGGTCTTACAAAATCTACATTATCACCACCACTCTACCTTTCCTACGTGACAACGCCTCTTAGAAAGGGCTTTCCCCTACTTTCCATAGACTTACAAGCAACAACTCTACTTGCTCGACAAAGCCTTAGGTAATAGCACTTTTGCTCAACTCATGCCAAAGACTTATGGCTAAAAGAAACATTTTTACCCTAACTCAACAAATCCCTCTAGGTGAAAGAACCATCTAGGCTTTACAATTATCAGAGAATTCATACTGTTCCATCACATATGTATACACATACATACAAAATCTCATCATAAGATCAAACATACTTAAATTCATCATGCAATTATATCTTATCATGTCACATCATCAAAAGATAAACCATGCATCATCATCACATTATAACCCAAGCATCATTTCCTTACTCTTAAGGATTTTAACATACAACTCACCCAAAAATTATGCACCAAATAATACAAAATCAACAACATTTTTAATCAACAACAACACCATATTTAAAAAAAACCACAACAACAAAACAAAAAGTTCCACAGGTGACTAGTGAATTTTTCCACAACATGTGGATTTAGCTCCAAAAAATAAAATACGAACTAGCAAGTTCTAAAAACGACTTGTTGATTCTTCCACAACCTCTAGATTTGGCTCTAAAATATATAGAATGTAAATTATCAAGTTCCAAAGGTAACCAATGGATTTTTCCACAACCCGTGGATTTGACTTCGAACATACAAGAGTAAAAATAGCGAGTTCCACAAGTGATCAGTGGATTTTCCCACAACCTGTGGGTTTGGCTTCGAAGATGCAAGAGTAAAAATAATGAGTTCCACATGTGACCAGTGGATTTTCCCACAACCTGTGAATTTGGCTTCGAAGATGCAAAGGGAAAACATAGAACTAAAATTCACCCAAGCATTCACACAACTCATGAATTCTTAATAAACACAATAAATTTTACTGCACTTGAACCTAAACTAACAGTACACATTGGTATCATACTCACTCCACTAACTTTATGCAATACCCAAAAATTAACCAAATCATACTACTCCAACACAAACCATAATTTCATCATCACAAGGAAACATCTCCAATTGCTATTACACCATGGATTTTCCATATGCTTAAGAACAACAACAAAAAACAATTTTATTCCATATAACATTTCACCTTTACTTTTCTAAATGACAAATTCAATCCATCAATTACTTTAAACGGAATTTTCAATCAGCTTACCTCCAAACACCTCACACTTCACAAAATTCCATAGCCATATCCAAAAACCTATTATCAAATCATGCTTAGTTCAACCATAATTAACACTCTAAAGGAAAACAAGTTCCATTTACAACATTGTTCTAACCTAAAATAAATTCACATGGTAATAAGATGAAGATCAAAATCCCTAATTTCCCCCCATTGATTCATCCAAACCAAAAATTAAAGTAACTGAATTTAACATCTTAACCCCACCATCAAAACAAAATTTCCATCCATCTCATCTCATATTCACCAAAAAAAAAAAAAATGACAGCAATCATAGACACAAAAATATCTTTCCTTACTCCATACTTAATCCTAAACGATACATTTCACACTACTACCATGAATTCAACCAAGAAACTTGTTATCATATTCCATCCTAAGAACGAAATTACCACTTTATAATTTCATATTTTTAAATGCAACCAATTCTCCATACACAACAATCTAATAATGAGGCTTAACACCCTTTACACAAAAAAACGTAAGCCAAAGATGCATTCCTCAATTCCTTCATTCCATAAATCAATTTACAATCATTTCTATACACACAATCATTTTTGTATACATAATCATGTAATATCAAGAAAATGGTTTAACACCCTTTACACCAAAATGTAACCCAAAGATGTATTTCACAATTCCTCCATTCCATAAAACTACAAAAAAAGAAAGCAAGTACTTCTACCCTTTTTTGCTTTAGCCAAGGTTTAAACTCACCACCTCTAAGTTCCAACCCAACACTCCAAACCATATAAACTACCAGATCTTTCTTATCAACCATACACACAACAACATACAATAACACCCACACCTTTAATGCATTCGAAAAAAATAAAATTATAAGCATGCCAATTGTATTATGAATAATTTATAAAATACAAATTACATCAAAGCATACTCAACACCTCAAAAATAAATATATAAAAATATTATTTAAATATAAAGACACCAAATACACACATCAAGAATCAAACCTTGACCACCAACCCATGACAAAGCTTTAACCAATTGTGCTACATATCACTTCAGTTGAATTATTTATTTATTAATTTAAATAACATTTCTCACTCCAACTACCATTCTTGTAATAATAATTATTTTTCTTAGGCCATGACAGACATTATCCACGACGTTAACCTTCTCTGCACAATATCTTGGGACCCTATCAAAATTATATACTATCTAACCAAGAATTCAATATCCTCTCACACCTATACAACGAAAAATGACCTCTCACTAGAGGATCTACCCATTCATACCCATCCTTGCGAGGCAACCCGATCTTGGCAGGCTCTTCGACTAGGTCCTCTTTGGTGTTGGTTATAGTCTCTATAACTACCTCAATTGCTCTAGATGTCGAACCATTTTATGATAAGGATCACCAATTACTCCTACTACTTGACCCCTCCCCTAATCCCATATTCAAACCACTATGAGACATACCTTCCAGTAGGCGGCACTTACAAAACACTCTTCTTATAGATATATCGGCAGTAGACGCAACTCACAAACACTTGATAGGAAAATGCCATAATGAAGCTCCTTTTTGTAGAATAATTTGGAGACCTTTCATCTTCCCGCCCCCTCAGTCCAACCATCAGATCTTTGCAAATCCAAGGGCTAAGGGTAGGTAAAGACTCTACATCTTCTCAACTTGTTTCTTATGACACCACCAACAACATCTCTTCATCTTCACACCCCTTCCCCTTCACTCACCACCATGTCAAATAAATCATTTCATCATTAAAACCTCTTTGTCGTTACACTTCTTGAGGGTGGGGGCTACTATACCTATAGGAGTACAAACCCAAAAAAGTATAAATTTTCTTTACAAACACTCAGATGACCAAGGACAAAAGGCCTACTACCCAACTCAACAAAACTCATATTGTCGAGGTCCGAGAACCAGTATGTACCCTTCCAACACTGCATAATCTCTTATAGTCTTCACCATGACTTATACTTAAGACTATGGGATAATGTATTGATCAAAGCCGAATAGTCCCCGACCTCAACAGAAATCTAAATCTCTTTTAGCCTTCAGTATGACCCATATTGAAGACTGGAGGCTGATGTGCTAATCAAGGCTAAATAGTAACCGACCTCGACATAAACTCTAGGCCAGATACGTATAAGCTCATTTAGTCTAGCTCAAACCTAGTCCCCGACCTTGACAAAGATTCTCGGTCAGGTACATAACAACTCATTTAGTCCAACTTATAACCCATTCCCAAGATTCAACAACCATTTCCCTTGGCCAGGTACTTGTTGGTCCACTAAGCCGATATGTACTGGCCCCTCAAATCGTATAAACAAGAGTAGCGTTAATTTAGTTGAAGTTGTCAACCATCTAGAAGTAGTTAAGGCTCCTAGCTTAGGCCCATCTAGGTAAGACTCATAAATATTATCATAAATAACACATGGCTCAAGATAAATTGATTACGTTTTTCATTAATTACTATACTAATTACTTGCTGAGGCGACTAATTAACTTAAGTATTGGAGTGTTTTCTGCAGACACAATTCTCGTTTAATTAAATAGAGACGAGTGTTTAAAGGAGGATGAGTACCTAGTAAGACAAAGGATTTGGAGTGCTTAAAAGCCTTTGCAAAATATTACTTCGACTCTATAAGAACATATTGCACAATCCGAACTATATTTCTCAACATAATGAAGATGAAGAGTGCGGAGAGAGGTGGAGAATTGGTGTGGGTAGAAGAAGAGAAGTGTGGAAGAGAGAGATATAAGACCGATGTTGGAAGAGGAAGATGAATAAGGGAGAAGTCAGTAAGACTCTTGCAAGAAGAAGATGAGTGCGGGACAGAGAAGGGTGCGAGTGAAGGAAGAAGACGAAGTAAAGAAGATAAGAACAAATATATCATTTTACAACTTTATGGGCTGCAGGTTGAAATATAATAGAGGTACAAAAGGAACTGCCAAAAAGTGACTCATGGATGTTAAAAGCCCTTAAAAATAAATTGGGCCTAAGACCTAACCCAAATTATACTTTATGTTGTTGAATACGGAGAAACGGGTGAAAAATTTGAATTTAGCAAGTGCGTAGATAAATCAATGAATGAGGATCCGTAGCCTGCTGGCTCCGACCCTTCAATTTCAAACACAGTCCGCCGTAACCGGCAACCTCAGGCAGCGGCTCTCCCGCCCCGGCGTCGACTTCTCCGCCTATGGCTCCGCCATTCAGTACTGCTCTGACCACCGCCTCCTCCGCCAGGGGAGGCAGCTCCATGCTCGCCTCATCCTTCTCTCCGTCAAACCCGATAACTTCCTCGCGTCGAAACTCATCCTCTTATACTCCAAGTGCGACCACGCGCGCGAAGCGCGCAAGGTGTTCGACGCGACTCCCCGCAGAAACACCTTCACATGGAACGCCATGCTCCTTGGCTACTCCTTCAACGCAATGTTCCGCGACGCGCTTAATCTATTTGTATCGCTCACCTCCTCCTCAAACGCCAACTCCTCCCCCGATAAGTTCACCATATCCTGCATTTTGAAGACGATTCCGTCGTCGTTTTGTAGCCCCAAATTGGCGAAAGAGGTTCACTGTTTCGTTCTTCGTCGCTGGTTTGACTCGGATATTTTTATTCTCAACGCGTTGATAACGTGTTACTGCAGGTGCGACGAGGTTTGTCTTGCGCGGAAGGTGTTCGACGGAATGTCCAACAGAGACACCGTGACGTGGAACGCGATGATTGGTGGGTATTCTCAGAGGAGGTACTACGACGAGTGTAAGAGGTTGTACATGGAGATGTTGACTTCTTCTGGAGTCGCACCCAATGTGGTTACGGCGATGAGCATGATGCAGGCATGTGGACAGTCCATGGATCTTGCGTTTGGAATTGAGGTACACCGTTTCTTGGAGGAGAATGGAATTGAGATGGATATTTCGCTTTCCAATGCTGTGGTCGCTATGTATGCTAAGTGTGGTCATTTGGAGTATGCGCGGAAGTTGTTTGAAGAAATGCGGGAGAAGGATGAGGTTACTTATGGGGCAATTATTTCAGGGTACATGGATTACGGGTTTGTGGAAGAAGCCATGAATATTTTTCGACGCGTGGAGAACCCTGGATTGAATATGTCGAATGCTGTGATTTCTGGTATGGTTCAGAATGAAGAGTTTGAAGGGTTATTTGATTTGTTACGGGATATGCAGGGTTCTGGTTTGTGTCCCAATGCTGTCACACTTGCTAGTGTTCTTCCTTCTTTTTCGTATTTCTCAAACCTGCGAGGAGGGAAAGAGGTTCATGGTTATGCTATAAGGAGAGGTTATGAGCAAAATGTATATGTGGCAACCTCCATTATTGATGCTTATGCGAAGCTCGGGTATATTCATGGGGCAAAAAGGGTTTTTGATCTTTCCCCGAATAGGAGCTTGGTTATTTGGACATCGATTATATCTGCTTACGCTGCTCATGGTGATGCTAGTTTGGCACTTGGTCTGTATACTCAGATGCTAGATAAAGGAATTCAACCTGATCCGGTGACGTTAACTTCTGTATTGACAGCTTGTGCTCATTCCGGATTGGTCGATGAAGCTTGGGATATCTTTAATTCGATGCCTTCACAGTGTGGCTTTCAACCCTTGGTAGAGCACTATGCGTGCATGGTGGGTGTTCTTAGTCGAGCTGGAAAACTCTCAGAAGCAAAACTGTTCATTTCTGAAATGCCAATTAAACCAAGTGCTAAAGTTTGGGGTGCTCTGCTGCATGGGGCTTCGGTTTATGGTGACGTTGAAATGGGAAAGTTTGCTTGTGATCATTTGTTTGAGATCGAGCCTGAAAATACTGGGAATTACATGATTATGGCCAATTTATTATCAAATGCTGGGAAATGGGAACAAGCTAGGGAGGTTAGGGAAAGAATGAAAGAAATTGGGTTACAGAAGGTCCGTGGAAGTAGCTGGATTGAAACGAGTGGAGGGTTACTGAGTTTCATTGCCAAGGATGTGTCCATTGGTAGATCTGATGAAATTTAGGCGTTGCTGGAAGGGTTGCTTGGTTTGATGAGGGAAGAAGGATATGTTTTACAGGAAGAGTTAGACTACGAGAATTTTAAGTTAATAACTGGATGAGGTAACTTATACTGAAATATGGTCATTCACCTCTAGTATAGCCAGAGAAAAAGAGGTCACTCAACTTCTGAGATGCTGAAACTAGATAACACATTTATCAAAATACTCAGCCAAAATATGATGCTTTACTGGGTGCACTAGGTTAGGTATGAACTGCCCTTTTTATCAAGCTTTACTGTGTATACTAAATTTATTCTTGCTGATTAATAATTTCTTTTGGGTGGTGAAGGACTGAGATTTTACCCTTGCCTGCTTTGTGTGGGTTCAGTTAAGATTGCTTTAATTGATAAAGCTACTCTGATTTGCATCCAGGTAGGTTGTCACTTGTGACACAATTCTGCGATTAAGCTAAAAAGTTATATTCTGGCTGGCAGCAATAACTTTTGTCCTAGTTCCAGACATTATGTTTATGGGCAAAGGAGCTTCCTTGTCGTAAAATACTTTGTTTAGGCTAAAGGAAACACATTACTGAAATGGGTCTTGGGAAAAATTGAGCTGGCACCAAGGTGAAGAAGGTGAAGGTGAGAAGCAAAAGGGAAGGTAAAAAGGGGAGTGTATTGTGATATGATGATATCATATATTGATTTAATTGTAAAAGAAACCCACACTGTGGTCATGTTATGCGACTAAGAATCCCAAATTTCAGGACGAATTTCTTTTTTTTCTCATTAAAATGTATGATATTTAAGTAGACACGGAGATGGGGACCTAATATTTTGTGTAAAGCTAACAAAGGGACACTTTCTGTTGAAAATGGCCAGAAGATTTTTGGGAGATCGCCAAATTGGTGAGATGAGACTTGGGGGAATGCATTTAACATTGATTTTGACGCTGCCAGTTGGAATTTAACTCAGGAAGCATAATTGTTTCATTTGTATAGGCTTATTTTGTGGGGCTTGTCTTGCACCCCCTGTTCCTTTTCACATCTTTACCCCATTCGTGTCTCTTTTCTTGCTAATAAAGCATCCAAGATCTGTTAAATATCCTTTCCTTTAATCATAGCCTGGGTTCCCAACATTGTGCCCTCTTTCTCAATAATAGACAATGGGCTAATGGCTACGAGGCTTTATATTTTAATATTTTGTGCAGAATGCCCACGATCCCAGTAAATACTTTATCGCTTCCATATTCGCCCCACGAAAACAATTTGCAAGGTTTCTACGATGGTAGGTAGAGACACCGGAGCTTTGAGAAATTAGATCGCGCATGAAAACAAAGGATGATATAATGAAGATAATGAAGATGCCCAACTACAGCGGAAATGCATTATTGTATGCTTTTTGTAAATTTGGTTTAGTGACAAGAGGAGCGAGCCATGCGCATGGGCCATGAAGGAACTTCCTCTTCTGCTTGTTTTGTTGACCCTAGCAAAATCGGTCGGGAGAAAACATCTGAAAGAGAAAACGAAAAGCACTAGAGTAAGAAACGTGCTTGCTCTGGACATTTAACGTGTGGACAAACCATTAGGTCACCATGACCACAGGTCACACCACCTTTATTTATTCCACATTCAACATAACCCTCCCGGATTTTCTACTGCCTTCAATAACTAAATAAAATCCACAACCTGTTACTGCCAACATTCAGGACAGATTGATTTGAAGTTTAGAAGAAAAATATTTTTCAACTATTGAACAGATTTTAATGTGTTTAAATTGTTTTTAACTGTAAGTTTTACATTCTCCATTCACTACATATTTGAATATGACTGCGATATGAAAGATTATTGATGTTCAGAACATTAATGACCAAGTCAAAGAGTATCAAATGGTATGTATTGTTATTAATTACTAATGAAAATCTCTTCGATGTATATTTCATTCTACTGATCCGTGTATTTATTACTTTAATTTAATATATAACCTGACAATAATACCATTAAACTGTTTAGAACTAGAATGATTATTACCTCCTGCAAAGTTACAGAAATGATTGTCATACTTATACATACCGAATGATGAAGTGAAAGGTCAAGCAGTGACGTTTCCAATCATATCTTCCCAAAAATATAAGGGACAACCGACATAGAAGATAATAATCGGAAACAGAAACGGAGGACACATTGGTCAATACAATCAAGAGTGCAAGACCTAGTTGTGTATTTATTTTAGTAATAATCGGAAACTCCCAACACACTCATCCACGTACATAAAAAGCCACATTCTTCTTCCTCCTCCATGGTCTGAAAAGCAAAGTCCAAAAGCACATGATCCCACAATGGAAGAAACATCAACATCTATCATCATGGCGGCACTCTCCACCCTCACCCCTTCCCAATTCTCAGATCTCACGCACTCCATTCTATCCACTACGCTCCACCACCATCGCCGCCTCGCCTTCCTCCTTTCTTCCCCAACGCTCTTCTCTCTAACCCTCCACCACCTCCACAACCTCTCCCTCCCCCAGAAGACGCTCCTCATCGCCCGCCACCTTCTCTCCTCTCTCCACCTCCTCACCGCCACCTCCCCGCCGCCGTCCACAACCACGAGGCAGCGCGACCTCGACGCTGCGCTCCTCCTCCTCCTCCTCTGCGAAACGCACAACCACAATCCACATGCCCTCGAGGCACCCTTTTCCCAATGGAGGGTCAACCTCAGCACCATCTTCTCCGATTCATTGTTGACTCTTTCCTTTGCACCCTTTGGGTCATGCACGGTGCTGATTCCCTTCGTTGAGACCGTGACGCGGTGCTGGAGACTCGTCGGTGCACTGGACTGCGGCGGAGGAAAGGAATCGGGGGAGGTGGCTGCATCGGCTACGGCGGTGGTGGCGCTGCCATCGGTGGAGGTGAGGACCGGTGGGATAGAGTGTGCGATATGCAGAGAGGAGATGACAATAGGGAGAGACGTATGCGAGTTGCCATGTCAGCACTTGTTTCATTGGGTGTGTATCTTACCCTGGCTTGGGAAGAGGAACACGTGTCCTTGCTGCAGATTTCGGTTACCGTCCGATGATGTCTTCGGAGAGATCCAACGGCTGTGGGAAATCTTGGTTAAAACGGCTGCAAAAGATTCGTAGCTACTACTTCCTTAACCGTTGCAACAAGAAAAACATCAAATGGTTACAGAATCTGGGCAGAGAGGTTCACGGGGTAGAAACATCTTACTTAATGTTGATTAATGTTGCACTGTTATTTTTTAGTTTCTTACCTAGGTAGGTGGGTCCACAGTTTGGGGTTTGTTATTTGGTGATTTTATTGTGAGGACTTTGATTTTGATGTTTTTAATTTAGAGAGGGACTCATGTGGTAGAGGGCGAAGTGTTTGATTGTGTGGCCAAATGAATAGATGATAGATAGATAAAACGTACAAGTGTGAGGTTCTGGATGTAACAATCGTCAATGTAAAGACAGTGTAAGACTCGGATAGATATATGTCCATAGAATCAGTCATAGATGAAGGGTGATGATAAATAAACATCACATTTTTATCTCCACACCTGTTTAATACTTATAAAAGAATATTTTTATTTTAAATATTCAACATTGGGAGGTGAATCAAGTAAGAATATTAAAATATTAATATTTTATAAACTGTTAAATAGCTTTTAGTTTCAGAATGTGTTCCTCATTGTTTATTGCAGTTGCCACTTGATTTGCATTAAATGCTAATTTGCCACAAGCCTCATAATTGTTTCACTCATTTTGAAGTGGCAAACATTCTATCCATAGCTATTTCAATATAATAATATAATGTAGAATCACTAGTATTTATACACGTGCAATGAAGAGTTTTTTTTTTTTTTTCTTTTTATAGGTTTAATTATGTATCATTTTGTAAGAGTATATCAATTTGATATGCACAGTTAAAAACATGGGAATTATGTTTTCACTCTTGAAAAGTGTCTTAATTAGATTTAAAAAAAATAATTAATGTTGTTAACAATACGTTACATGCTATTTTCTATTTTTTTTTATAATTTTTTTTGTTACGTGTGGTGTGACACATGACAATGTCAGTGTCACTTGACAGGATAATATCACGTATAGCAAATGTTATTGTATTAATTTTAATTTAATCTTCATATATAACTCATTATTTTAATTTAGTCCGCACTTTTGTATTTTTGATTCAATTTTGTCTCAATTTTTTTTATATTTAACATATATTTTTATAATCCATTTTTTATAAGATTAAAACTAATTAGGTATAAATATTTTTACAAAATTAAGTTTATATTAAAATTTAGAAGTCAAAAAATACATTAACAAATATGGGTTAATAATATACAATAATGCAAGATGTTAAGAAGTTATTTTTAATAAAAAAATATTAGTATAACATTTATACATATAATAAATTTGGTCTAGAATTGGAGAGAGACAATATTGTTCTATTTTGAGAAAAAAAGTGGGTGACTATATTGTTCTATTAGTATAACATTTTTTATACCACTAAATTTTAATATAAATATCAGTACTTAAAAATATTTATATTTAATTAGTTTTAATCTTATAAAAAATGGATTAAAAAATATACTTCAATTACTAAAATAATTGGGATAAAATTGAACAAAAAATACAAAAGTGGGGACTAAATTGAAACAATGAGATATATGTGGATACTAAATTAAAATCAGTACAATAACATTTGGCACATGTAACATCATCCTGCCACATGACACTAACATTGTCATGTGTCACTGACATTGTCACATGTCAATACAAGGACTTGACAAGTGGTAACAAAAAAAATTTACAAAGAAAAATTAAATCAAAAAACCAGAGACTGACATGTGGCGTGCTGTTAATAATGTTAATTATTTTTTTTTTCTGAAAGGGATCTAATTGAGATACTTTTTAAAAGTGGAGACGCAATTAACTTTTTTAACCGCACCCGCAGGCAACCACATATAACCCTATCAAAATGGGTATCATCCGAGTAATTAAACATTTTTTATAATAAAATTTAATAGTTAATAATAAAAATTAATTTATAATATATACAAGATTATTAATTTTATATATTATTTTTGAATTAAAATAAGAATAATTATATTAATAATAATTAATAAAATAGTTAATAAAATATTTATTAAAAACTTACATATACTAATTTAAATTATAATTAAATATTTTTTGAAAATGAACCCGAAAGAGTTTAGAAGTGATTGAAAAAAATAAATGATTCATGTAAAAAAATCATAATATATTAGTTGTAATAAGTAATTGAATTTTTTTATAATAAATCATTTAACTTTCCAATAAAATAATTTAATGTTCGGAACGGTACACAATTCCAGTTTTAGAGCCAAAGTCTATGAGATGTAAAGGTTAAAAAAGTTTGCTAAATTTAATATTAAATACTTTTTCTTTTTGTCAAATTTCACTTGATTTGTTTTAACTAATTCTCTTGTCTGTTTAGTTTTTATTTTTTTTTTCTTTTTTTTTCTCAATTTGTTTTTTTTTTTTTTTTTTTTCTTTTTTTTTTTGTTAAATTTGGCATCTTCTTTAGCCACCTATTAATTTATGGTCTGATTTACTTCATCTGCAAAATAAATAACTTTTTGGTTTTGTTTTAGTTGACTAGTAAACAGCTCCCAATCAGACCAGGCTTGATTTAAACTAACTCTTTAGGTAAGCTCTCAGCCAAGCTGAGTTAGTTGCTTTAAATGGGCGTCCCTACCCCCCCAAATCGAGCTTTGAGTTCCTTTTGTTTTACGTTGTGAAATTGGCAATTCATGAACACTCAAAGACAAGAAAAAATAATACAAATGACAAGTTTATATAAATAACAAGTTTATAATCCGTGATCTTTACTCTTATGTTAAATCAACGACCTTCATCAACTCCCAATGAATAACTAGGTGTGAAAACTTACTTATCATATGCATGTGATGTTTCAACAAAATAAAATAGTAAAATCAAATACAAACTTACAATATATCTTATAAGTCAAGAATAAAGCTTGACTATCTTTCGACTTATCATTCTTCATTAAGGCTTTTTGATAAATAAAGAAAGTAATTGAATAATTGAACTAGTTAAACTAATTATGAGCCCTCAATGCTTAACTATGAGCCCCTTAGTGCTTAACTGTGAGCCTTCAGCACTTTGATTTCTATCAAGGCCGAATAATAATATGATCTTAGCAATCTTTTTAACGACAAATCAAACCTCTTAATTTTACAAATGGTCAATATAACTTTGCATTCATCCAAGGGTAAAAAGTAAATAAATAAATCAAATATGCTAGGCTAATCAGTGAACACTCAACGTATGAATGTGATTATAATATGAACATAACAAATTTGTAAGAACAATGGCTCCAAGCCAAGTTGAAATCAGTCACATTACATTCTTGCTCCTAGCTGAGCTCAAATCATAATCTGTAGTATATTTAGTCAGGTTACATGCCTATTCCCAACCAAGCTCGAATTATAGTCTGTAGTATATTTAGTCAGGTTACATGCATGTTCCCACACGAGCTGGAATCATAGTTTGTAGTATTTTTTAGTCAGGTTACATGCCTGTTCCCAACCGAGCTGGAATCATAGTTTGTAGTATTTTTTAATTAGGTTACATGCCTTCTCCAAACCAAGCTAGAATCGTCATGTTTAATATTTTTTAGTTAGGTTACATGTCTACTCCCAACCAAGTTGGAATCATCGTGTGTAGTACTTTTTAGTTAGGTTATATGTCATCTTTTGATCGAGCTGGAATCATCATCTATAGTATTTTTTAGCCAAGTTACATGTTTATTCTCAATTGAGTTAGAATTGTAAGATTCTAGTATTTTTTAGTCAGGTTACTATCTGATCCCAATCGAGCTAGAATATCGCTTTAAGCGAGCATCCCCCCAGCCAAGCTTGGAGTTAGTTGATTTAAATCAGAGGAATGAATATAACTACCAAATCAAGGTTAATTTACATAACATGTACATCTATAACTCAAAATATACATAACAATCACTACAAAAATATATATTTTTAGTAGGGGTTTAATAGCATAGGTTATAATAACCCCTAGTAAAAACTAGTAAAAAGTAGACATTGTAGAGGTTTTAGAGACCCTCGGTAAGTAACATAAGTTTTTTTATGAAACCCCATACAAATTATTATCTATCTTATTTTATTTTCTTTGCAACTTTTAAAATTTTTAATTTGGCCAGGGACTTTTACTTTTTCTCTTTTTCTTTATTGGTGTGTTGAGAAGACGGATAATCAGGTTCGTGCTTATTAGTGTTTGCTCATGGGAAAATGCGTACCTCTCATTCATGTCTCTGATTTCATCTTTCTGCGTTCACTCTCTCAATTTCGATCAAGGTAAACTGCGTTCGCTCAAGGTGCTGATCTCGCTCGTGCCCTAGAAGGAAGGCGTTGGTACTTTCAATTTCAACGTTCTTCCTGAAATTAGGTAATAAACCTCGTTCTCGTTGCTTTCAATTTCATAATCGCAATTTCGATTTCATCTCCATGCTTTCATTTTTGTTTCAGTTTAATTTCGTCTCTTTGATTTCATAATGCATGTCATTGTTCACGCTGCGTGTTTGAAGCTCAAGCACTACAAAAAATTTATTTTTTATTAGCGGTGTAATTTTAGCATTTATATTAAACCGCTATAAAATAAGAATGTTTCTGTCAATTATTTTACCCGTCGCAAATTTTACATTAGTTAAATTTTTTTATTTTAATTATTAGGTGTGAGGTTACTCGAGTGACTTTACTTATGGAATGTCTTTCAAATAGGTTTGGGAATTTCGACGAGGGAATGAGATTTCATATCGCTCAATGTTGCAAACAATATCAAACCAAAATTCAAATTGGTTGTAGAGTACTTATTGCACAACAATTCAGTGGTTTGTAATTTTTTTCATGTTTTCCTCTTTTGGCAATTTTCATTCTTCTTTTCTTCTGATCTTTGTTCTCTCTAGTTTTTAATTTTCAGGGTTGTTCTCGTCTTCTTCGTTTGCTTCTTTATTCTCGCTCCCAAATTTCATTTACAATATTCGTTTTTAGATTTCATACAATTATCAATATAATTTTGATCTCTTTTTCGGTCTCCTTTTTTCTTGAAGCAATATGGTCTTTCTTCTTCTTAGTAAAACGGTAGGAGTATTTTCCAATCATACTTTGATTTATAGGTTTGAAACTTGTTATTCTATTGATTTTCCATATTTTTTCCACCCTAACCTTAACCATTATTAGGTGTAGTTGTGATTAAAATGAAAGAGTTCTTTAAGTATAATTTATGGTAGAAGTTACTCCTCACACTTTAGGAGAAAATTTTCTGTTTATTATATTTTTCTCTTATTCTGTTGTTTGATATAGTTACTATTCTTTTCAATATTATTTGGTTCAATTTTGATTTCTGGTATTGATAATCTTGATTTTTGAAAAGTATACGTGTGTATATATTATTATTATTTTTTTTATCTCTCAGTAGTCAAATTTTATAGAATTGTTACCGTTCTGGTTGAAAAGAATGCTAGGATTTTTGGATTTTGGTTGTTACCATTCTGATTGAATTGAATACCAAAATTTTAGCTAAAAACTAGTTAGTTAGTGAGTGTGATTTCAAACACACATATACACCTAATTATCCTTCGATGTTATTTCATATAGGATATGGTAGGCTTTGTGATGCTTTGGTTTCAAACTAGTTTGAAACTGTTTGACCACTGAACTAGTTAGTGTTTGATGTGTCAAAGCAATAGAAAAAGGCTGACCATCAAAATGGAAATCAGCAAACTGGTTTGAGAAATCCCGTACTTAATGGTCTCATTTCCCTGCTGCCCACTTCATTTTAACCTAGAAAATGAATAATTGTTTTTGTATTTGTACCTCATGGCTCAAAGTCCATGTATTTGTTTACAGTCTGGGATGCTAATGGCTCACATTTCCAAACCCATAAGATTTTAATGAAATAGCAATTGGGGATCTTCAGGTCAGAAAATATATGAAACCAACCTTTATTCCATTTATTTTGATTTAGATGTTTAGTCATACATTGTTTTGTTCACATTTCTTATTATGATCGAACATTGTTTTTAGTTCATTTGATGTATACTCATTCTAAATAATTGAATTAATTTCTAATTCCTAAATGGAAGTAAAATCTGTGCATTCCATACAATTAATATGTTATGATAGTCGTTCACTTTAACTAGGAATTACAAATTTTTTTCACACGTGTTGAAAGAAAAAGTAATCAATGCTTGAAAGAAAAGTGATTAGTTTTATCTACACCTTCGATTCAAATTGGTATTCTATGTTTTTTTTAGAATAAACTTTAGACAGAACGACTTGCCGAATGAAATCAGTGTTACACCTTTATATACAATTGATCAATTACCTTTCTTTTTTTACTGAAAGAATAATCTAAATAGAAAAAAAATTAAAGTCAGAAATACTTGTTTTGGTTGGCCTATTTTTTATTATTTATATTATTCTTTTATCAATTCTTACAACAGATGAACAATCTACTTTGAAAAGGAAATGATTATAATAAGTCTTGAGGGATAATATTCTCATTCGTTGTCACTTAGTTTTAAACTTTTGGTCAAATAAATTTCTATTATGACACTTTTTGTTCCACTAGATCAGTGAATTATTGTTAGGGATTCTAAAGTTCATGTGAGTTGATACATTTTTAGGCATTAAAGTGAGGTTTGACAATGAACCTGAGTTTAAGCTGAGGGCACAACTTTTAGTGGTTCAACTTCAGGTATTAATAGTTTTCCTTCTTTGTATTGTTTGCTTGTAAGATCTTAATGACTTTAATTTTAAATTTAACATGTCCTAGTTTTGGCTTCAAAGTGGAGAAGAGGTTTATTGACACTGGTGGCTTTCAGAAGCATTAGAAATTTTAAGTTTTAGCACTTACAGATTGTTCATAGGCATGGACATGACTAGCAAACACAACATCAACCTTGTGCTCCACCTACATTCATATTATAGAAGATATTATTGATTCACCTACATTCATAGGTACTATATTGTTATTACTCTGACATTTTGTCAATTTCTTTTGTTATTCTCCCGTGTGCTTTCAGTTTACTAATTTTCCCTCTCTGCTCGTGAGATTTCATGAGAAAGATAAGAGTTTTTTCAAATCCTTGATATTTGATTGTGCTCAATTCTTACAAAGTTTTTTCGCCAGTTACCACTAGTTATTTACATGAGTTTTGATGACAAATAATCTTAACCATCTATGTACAATTATATGATGATACAGAGTAATTTATAACTCTAAATAATGATTATAATGTGTCTTTAGATGGCGTTCCAAAAGAAGGACTTCAAATATAAAAGGTACTTTTAAGGATCAGTGTTCTGAATTTGATGACAAAAATAGTAAGTTCTTTAATTTTTTTTTGGATTCTAAGCTTTGTATTGCTTGTGTTTAGCATACTATTCGGGGATTATTTACATGCTATCTCTTGTCAGTTTAAAAATGAGTTTGCATTTTGGAAGTTAATATTACCTGTAGGTGATGAAAGTGTTCTTTATCTTTGAATGTGGAATGACAGGTGAAGTTTGCATTAGAAAATCCTGGAACATAACTTTTTTCGGATGATATCTTACCACTCCATCCACGTTTGAAGGGTAGAAAGATATGGAAGGAGGTTCATGATTTGTAATTTTAACCATCACAAATGTTCACTTTTTTTTTTTTGTAGTGAAGGTAATAACACCGTTCTTCTTGCTTTCAGTTTTAGTTTCACCCTGTTATTGGTTAAATTTAATCATCCTGTAAAATGTTTTCCTTCATTTTGGTGTGCTATCAAGGTTCAACGGTTGAGGCTCCTTAGGTATTACCATCATTCAACTCGAATTTATTTTGTTAAGTTCACTCTGGTAATTTCTCATTAACTCCCAACCTTGTATCTTTATCTAACTCAACTCTAGTTTACTTAGCTATTTATGTGTTATGTATCCTTTTCATGATTATGAAAATGATGAAGCTGAAAAATCTAGCCAAATTGATTATGATGATGATGTAATAGACAGGTAATAAAAAGCTTTCATTCTTGGTGTAAAATATGTTAAATTTTAAGAATTTAATTTCATGTTCCTCTTTATAATAGATTGTTGAATCGTGATGAAGTTACAAGTGAAGAGACTGCTTTGAATAGTGAAGATGAAGATGTATTTCTAAAGGCTTTTAAGGTTTATTCTATCATATATTTTCACATATGCATTAAAGAGTGAGCTGAAGTTGTGTACAAAATGCTTTAACGTGTCTGATTGTAAGCTAAAGCTTGAGCACCTGTTGTTGGCTATCTAAAGGACTGAATTAACCTGTTATTATCAGTTGTCATGAACAGTTCTAAGAGGTTTGTAGGTTAGTTCGTAGAAGCCTATATACAGGTTAGTGTTGAGCACATGAGGGAGGTTTTTCATTCACTTATACTTTTTCTCTGGAGTAGCTCTTTGGTGCTTAAAATTAGAGTGAGTTTAACGATTTTAGCTTCAGTTGCTGCAATAAGAATTTCCACGTCAACAACCACAACATTAATCTGGATAACACCTTCCTGTACTGTTGGTAAAAGCATACATATGTTTGTTTTGAAAATCCACTCAAATATTGTAGGTGAAGATGCTAACATTGTTGGTAGTGTTTATCAGTACCAGACCACTAGAGGTTCATGCTTCATGATGGCAAAAGAAGCTTGCTCTCGAGGTATGCTCGTACTAGAGTTTTTTCTTGGTAGTGTTTATCATATAAGAATTGTACTTCTTCAATCATCGACTATGAGAATTTCGGCAGTGCTCATCATCCTAAAAAACCATGTAAGTTGAGCTGTAATAGTGAAAATTATGCTCATTGTAGGTAATTAAACTCTTTTAGATATTTTTTAACTTTTATTTCCTTTTCTTCTACAGACCAAATATGATTCTGCCACAAAACTATCTGAGTTTACAGAGTCTCCATTATTTGCATGAATTAAGTTTCTATGATCCATGAGGAAAAGAAAAACCCTGAACATGCAATACTACAACAGTCTAGGAAGCTAATTCATAAACCATGTTTGGGTTCGCATAAAGAGCATGGTCACACTAATGTCCAAGAACAGTATAAGAGAAAACCAGGGAGGTATCTGGAAAGGTTATTGTTAGGAGTTGTAAGAGATGTGTGAAGTTGTTCCTGTTTTTCCTTCATCAAAATCCAACATAGTAAGAGAGAGATACTTGAAAGGTGAACATATTCTAAAAATAAATTATATTTATTAATAGTTTGTAATTTTTTTTAGCCCTTATTAATTGATGTTATCTGTTAGTTTAATTATTACTATCATATACTTGTAATAAATTACAAGGCTTTAATCTATTTTGAAACATAAACAATCTTAGTGTATGGTTTATATATCCTTTAATTATTAATGAAAAAAGTTAGTATATATAACTTGGGCGTTGCAATGTACTGTAGATCTTGGGAACACCAACCAGAGAAGAAATAAAGTGCTTGAATCCAAATTGCGAAAGAAATTATGAACCTTGTTGAGATACAAGGTATCTTATTAAGGAAAGTGTTTGTAATGAACAAATTATATCAAACACCACATTAGAAGGATGTTATTTAATTTTTTTTATGTATACTTTTTTATTAAAGCAACTAACACTGTAATAATGACTTATTAATTTTAATTTTTACGCTTTGTTATTTACATTGTTTGATATTAAAATTGTAGTCTTTGTTCTTTGCTCCTTTTATAAATATTATTTGTAAATTATAAATACCAAAAATCTAAAATTGTTGCCTTTTATAATTTTGCTTTTATTTTAGGATTTATGTATTATTAAAAAATACTAAAAAAACAAAAAAGGGAACTCCAATGAAAATTATTTAGAGTTGATTGATGACAAATGGGGATTTAAACCACTGACAACAATGAGAGTTTCAAACCACAAAAAATGCAGTAGTGGGGGTTTTTAACCCTAGGCAATAGCAGGGGTTTCAAAAACCCCAAGCAGTAGTAGGGGTTTGAAAACCCTAGGGAGCAATGAGGGTTCCAGAAACCCCAAGCAGTAGCGGGGTTCCACAAACCCCAAGCAGTAGCGGGGGTTCCAAAAACCCTAGGCAGTACCAGGGGTTTTGTAAACCTCCAGTAAGTTGCACTTTTTCAGGGGTTGATAAAAACCTCCATTAATCTGTTAGCCACGCTAGTTCTTCCAGGAAAATTTCAAACCCCTGGTAAATCCATTAGTAGGGGTTAAAACCCCCAGAAACGCCAAATATAACTCCCACTAAAATTAATTTTTTTTTTAGTGAATGGCATTAATTATTAAAATAAATTTATTTATAGTTCAAGATATTATTTAAATTTTTATTTTTATAAATATTTAACTTTAATTAAATAATTTTCATATGTAGAAAATCATATCAAATAAAGAATTAAATGAAATAATTTTTATAAAATATCATTTTAATAGTTAAGCTTGTTAAAATATTTAATTTTGTTAGAATAAAATTGTAAAATATTTAAGTTTGTTAAAATAAAATATCAATGTAAAATATTTATGTTTGTTTTAATAAAATATCACTGTAACATATTTAAGTTTGTTAGAATAAAATATCATTGTAAATATTTAAGTTTGTTAGAATGAAATATCACTCTAAATATTTAAGTCTATTAGAACAAAATATCACTGTAAAATATTTAAGTTTGTTAGAATAAAATATCATTGTAAAATGTTTAAGTTTATTAGAATAAAATATCTCTTTAAACTATTTAAGTTTATTAGATTAAAATATCAATGTAAATATTTAAATTTTTTCGAATAATTTATCACTGTAAAATAGTTGAGTTAGTTAAAATTATATTACGTATATTAATATCTAGGTTTCGTAAAATATACATTATCGAAATGTCGAAGTTTCTCTTCTTGTTCGTCGTGTTGAGCCAAAACATGAGGAGCGCCTCTAGGAGCGAGTTGTTCTTGTATGATTAACCCCCGACTATCATGATCTTCATGAATTCTCACGGTTTTGAATCCATTGTTTCAACTCCTTGTTTGCTTTTCACAGTTGTTCTTGCTCGCATTAGCATCCACCATCCTTTGTTGCGACTTCTACGCTTTTTTACGCAAACACTCATGTTCGGCTTGGGCAACATTAAACTGAGCACGAGCCTCCTTGGATCGTTGACAAATATCATCATTATCGCACCACAACTCCTGAATGGTCTGCAAGATTTGTTGATGTTATTCCTCATGGTAGTGAGTTTTTAATCATGAGTGGGGTTGGGATCAAGTTTTACCGACTTCTCCTGTGTGTGCCAATTTGTTTCAATAAAAAATTATAGGCCTTAAACCGAAAATAAAAGATGTAGAAAAATCTCTTGACTCAAATAAATAACACCAAGGCCAAAATAATTTTGTCCCTTGGTCATGGGAGTTAGTACTTTATTTAGGGTTAAATATGATTTTGTCCCCTTAACTTTCGGTGAAAATTGAAATTAGTCCCTCTTTAAAACTTTGGCTCAATTTAGTTCCTCAACTTTAGAAATACATGGATTAAGTTCTTTTAACCAAATTTTATTAAGTTTATTTTTAACCAAATTTTATTAAGTTTATTTGACGTTTCAAACACATTTCTTGGTAACATTTAAATTGTTTACATCATTTGAAACATTTTCACTTCAATCTTAGCTGAGAATCGCATTTGAAACGTCAAATAAGCCTAATAAATTTTGGTTAAAAGTACCAAATTCATGCATTTCTAAAGATGGAGAACTATATTGGTCCAAAATTTCAAAGAAGGACTAATTCCAATTTTCACTGAAAGTTAAGAGATCAAAAACATATTAACTTTTTATTTATAAGCAAAACAATTACAAATCGTCTATTCTTCGAGATATTATAGAATATTTCAGTTACAAAGGATAATAACAAAAAATTATAAAGATTACAAAGATAAAAACCACATATTAAATCTCTTTTATGGTAGTATCTGTTAATAAAACTTAAACTAAATATATGATGAACATAGGCCCAATTTCTAGACCCATAAACTTTAGGTCAATTTTTTTCACATGAAATATCCCTCTTTGAGTATCAGGTAGGGGCCCGGATGACCAAGACTGTACAAGTAACTATATAGACTTTAAAGCCAAACAAAGTAAAAAGGTGCCATAGATCTCGATTTCAAATTCAATTTCAAATTTTAAATTTCAAATTCTAAGATTCGTCTAATAAGTAGATCTATGTATGGACAAACTCATGTATTTTGTATTCCTAAATGCATTTAATCAACATATGAACAAACTCTTTAATGCATATTATTATACTCGTCTGGTTAGAGGTTAGAGTATATAGAGAGTCATTTAATGTGTTATTAGACTCAATTAAAAGTATTCACTCAATTTTATTATATTAATTAAAATATTTATGTGATTAAAAGTAAAATATTCACTCATGTAATGTTTTAAGAAAACTATAATATATATATATATATATATATATATATATATATATATATATATATATATATATTTTTTGTTTGTGTTATAAAAATGTACTTTATATGTTTGATTTTTTTTTTTTTTTCTATGTTTTATATAT
>Ga0099822_1001821_pt1 | contig 25618 bp, 9 predicted proteins | sample CowpeawhiteBW_FD_76839 | JGI IMG/M metagenome (GOLD analysis project Ga0099822, IMG submission 76839) | Root nodule microbial communities of legume samples collected from California USA - Cow pea white BW | ecosystem: Host-associated > Plants > Roots > Nodule | place: USA: California | collected... | reverse complement strand
TATATATATATATATATATATATATATATATATATTTTTATTTTTTATAAAAAAAAATTTTTTATTTAAAAAAAAATTTTTTTTAATTTTTTATTATTTTTAAAAAAAAATAATTTTAAAAATAAATAATAAAAAAAAAAATAAAAAAAAAATATATATATATATATATATATATATATATATATATATATAGATTATATTGATATTTAGAATAAATAATTTATATCTTGAAATAAAGATATTTTTAAGTATTTAATAATTTTAAAAAAAATCTAATTTAGACATGAAATATAAAAGAACAGATTGAAAAAATAGTTAAAAAATCAAATATACGAAATTGATGACAATTCGAAAAAATGATGTTGTTTAAATTTTAAAAGGTATTCTCACGTTTGATACATTTATTCTATCTCGTAACGAGAGAATATCTCAATTTTTTTGAATCACCTCAAAAGTTAGATCTCAAATGATTATAAAATTTTGTTCTGTTCTGTGTATAGTCGTTAAACATAATTAAAAAGTCATATATTTAATCGTTAAATAACATTAAATTGATCAGTTGAAACTGAAAGCTGAAACATAAAAAAGAAAATGCGTTAAATTAGATCCTTAGCATCAGCAACCGCTAGGGTGAGACAAAGTGTGAATAAATTGAATTCGGTTTATCCATACTCATTTAGTTTTAAGTAATAGCTAATTACTAATTAAAAATAAATACAGTAATGAAATAATTTTATTATACATATTTAAGATGTTTAACGATAATTTATATTTAGGGTTTAAACGAAGGTGGCTAAAGAAGAAGAGGGGATAAATTAAGGAGGATGAGTTGTGTTGTGTGGCGTGTTAAAGAAAGCAACCATAATTAACTTTTGAGGTACGAAAGCGAATCAGTTACATCGGAGGGTCACGAGAAAACCCACCCTCCCAATTCCTCATCCTTAGTTTGATGAACGGTTACAGATGCGGGACCCACAATGAGTACGAGATTAGCTTAAAACCTCAGCTGGCCCCACCACACTGCCACCCAAACCCAGATACTCACTTTCTCTTCTTCCCACCTTTAAATTCCCCTTCGCTTCCTCAATTCAATTCCATTAATTCTTCCTCTGCTTTCGTTTCCTTTGGTAATCGCATTCTTCATCTTCTTTTCACTTTTTGCATGCATGCATTCTTGGATATGTCATCTGTCTCTCTTTTCTTTTTCTCTTCTCTTTCATGTTATTACTATCTCTAATCGATGCGTTTTATGAAACATCTGCACTCTTGTCCTCACAATCGTAACTTTTTCGGTTTAATAATGGCTGAACAGGTAGCGTAAATGGGAAGCATGTCAAATGTGATTGTCTTCTGTTTCTGTCTGTGGACCCTCTTGTTTTCTCTGGCGTCGTCTGCACCCAACGATGGGTTGCGCCGGATTGGGCTGAAAAAGATCAGATTGGACGACGATGACGTTATTCGATTTAAGGAATTGCGGTCTTCAGCCACAGAGAATGTTCTTCAGAACATTCTTCACGGCGCTGACGGCGCCGATATTGTTGCGTTGAAGAACTACATGGATGCTCAGTACTATGGTGAAATAGCCATTGGTACCCCTCCTCAGACGTTCACTGTGATTTTTGACACCGGTAGCTCTAATCTGTGGGTGCCGTCTTCTAAATGTTACCTCTCGGTGAGCTTTTTTTCATAACCGTCATATGAAGGCGTGTCTGTTATTTTCTCTCTTTTTTTTAATGGAAACTTGTTAATCCTGATGTTTTGCATGACGGTGCAGCTTGCATGTTACACGCATGCTAAGTACAAGTCCAGCAAATCCAGAACCTACAAAGAAAATGGTTTGTCTTATTTTTTTTATTTTCTTCTGATTCTGAGGCTTTACCTTTTTTTTTGTTCAGAGTTTGTGGAGGTTTTGTAGTTCTTTAATTCGACAATGCATTGTGCAAGTGTTTGATTATCTTGTGAAGTTTCTATCTGATTAATACTCAAGATTTGTGTAATTTCAATACAAAAAACTGCGTACCCTTTACAGACGATTTAAAATCGGTTTTGGAGGAGTGGGAGTCTGAATACCGTGCTTCTATCATGTAAAGGATCTAATTTAGAGTTTTCTACCGTCTAGCCTTTTCACCTCATGGAATTATACAAAGCATTACAATTTTTTTAAAATTATTGGCAATAGCAGTGTTTAAAAGTTCTTTTTTTCTTGAATATATGTAATTTGGATTGCATAACATTTACGAAGTCAAATGTCATTTTTCTTTTACTTTGGGTAACTTGACATTTAAAGAAGTGATGCCAAGATGTTGTCCTTATTCAAAACTCGGGTTTGTCATCCTGTTATTTAGGGACTTCTGCTGCAATTCAATACGGTAGTGGAAGTATTTCTGGTTTCTTTAGCAATGACAATGTCAGAGTTGGAGACGTAGTTGTAGACAACCAGGTAATGCTGATTATCAATCCCTATCTTCTTTTTCTTTTCCTTCACACCAACAGAGTATGATGTTAGTTGTGCGGCTTCTTTCAAAATATGTTGATTAATCATCGATTAATATATAGTTCTCTTTACTTTCCATTAGGCATTTATCGAAGCAACTAGAGAACCTGGAGTTACATTTGTGGCAGCTAAGTTTGATGGTATACTAGGACTTGGATTTCAAGAGATCTCAGTAGGAAATGCTGTTCCAGTGTGGTATCTTTTCACATTTTAACTTTATGCTATCATTTCTATTATTATTTTTATTTTCGCTGTCATTATAAGGCATATTCATGTCACAGGTACAATATGGTTGAACGAGGTCTTGTAAAGGATCCAGTATTTTCATTTTGGTTAAATCGTAAACCAGAAGAAGAGAATGGGGGTGAGATTGTTTTTGGTGGTGCTGATCCTGCTCACTACAGGGGCAAACATACTTATGTGCCAGTGACAAGAAAAGGATATTGGCAGGTCAGCATCAACATATTTGTTTATATAGCATACTTGTACTTTCTGATGTATAGTAACCTTAAATAGTTGATATACCTGGTATTAACTGGGTATACATGGTTCTGTACCCAAAACCTATCACTTCAGTACATTATAGTTCATGCATAACATTGTAATCTTAGTACTTTATTGTTTTTGTTTTCATATTTCTATACGGTATATCTCCTATAGTTGCCCTTAAATCTTGCTGCACTACCGCACTTGAATTTGTAGCAAAGCAAAACAGAGACTCGTTACAGTATTCATGCAGCATAGCTTATGCAACACGTGTTTTTGTTTTGTTTACAATAGTTTTTCTTTGGTAACTTTTTCTCCTGAACAGTTTGACATGGGAGAGGTGCTTATTGCCGGTAAACCCACTGGTACGTAGAAAACAAGTTAGCCGAAATAGCTATTTGTTTCTTCTATGGCATGATATTGATAGCACTGCCATAAATGGTTCAGTTTTTAATTTCATTGCTACTGACTTTATTTATCATATTGTCCTCCAGGGTTCTGTGCTAGTGACTGTTCTGCAATTGCGGACTCTGGAACTTCTTTGTTGGCTGGTCCAACGGTATGAATAAAAGCTTGTAAATGGGAGGCTGCTGTTTAGATTTTCATGATTTTGTAATTTTTAAAGCATGCTTTTAACTGATGGGTGGGCCTAAAAATTGTACACTGAGGCCCGTTTTTCTGATTTCCCTTTTAGCAATAAAAATGAAAAAATGTCTTACATGGTTTTTGTCACTGTAGCCTATAATTACCGAGATAAATCAAGCAATCGGAGCATCTGGAGTTGTAAGCAAAGAGTGCAAGTCTGTTGTCGAACAGTATGGACAAACAATCTTGGAATTGCTCTTGGCTGAAGTAAGTATCATTTTTAACTCATGCTTTGCGTATCTTGGTTGATGGGATTGTGATGTGGTTATCCTTCAGAATGAGATTTCTTATGGTTTTCTCTTGATCCTATAGGAAAAGCCTAAAAAGATCTGCTCACAAATTGGATTGTGTTCCTTTGATGGGACTCGTGCTGTTAGGTATGCCCCGAAGATAATAAACCATCTCATTAGCTGAGAGACTAGTATATTTAATGTTCTCTGATTGACATTTTACTAAGGAGTTCCTATTTTTCCTCTAGCATGGGCATTGAGAGTGTGGTGGATAAGAACGAAAGAGAATCATCTGGTGCCATTCGGGATGCTCGTTGTTCAACATGTGAGATGGCTGTTATTTGGATTCAAAACCAGCTGAGGCAGAACCAGACAGAAGAACAGATAATAAATTATGTCAATGGGGTGAGTTGGTCTTAATTCTGTTATTTGGGTACTCAAATCCTGCATTTGATTCCAGCGTTAATGGTTAATGACATTTGGTGATAATATTTCAGCTTTGTGATAAGTTGCCCAGCCCAATGGGACAATCATCCGTTGATTGTGGACAAATCTCTTCAATGCCTATTGTTTCCTTTACGATTGGTGGAAAAGTTTTTGACCTTTCCCCAAATGAGGTATAGTTTCAGACTATATTAGTTATTAGTTACTTTTGCAATGACTGAACATTGACTGTGCTTAATTTTTTGTAAGAGTTTGTAACTAGAAAAAGGAATTTAATTGTTGGAGGTAAAGAAGAACGAACTAGAAAAGATAAACTAAGTTTTGTGAAGCTAAATTATGCTTTGAAAAGTCCTCAATTTGCAATAACAATTCACTACTGAAATAATGGGTTGAATCGCAAGGATTTAAATCAAACAAAGACAACCTCATCCTTTGACAGCCCATTAGAAAAACATTGTTTTACTTAGTTTCCCTTAAATACGCGCAGTGACTAGTGTTTATTGTTTCAATGGGGTGGGGGGACAAATCCAGAAAGACCAAATAGCCTTTTGAATTTGTTGGTTGAATAATATTTTCTATTTGTTGCTTTATAAATTTGTTAAAAAAAAAAAAGAAGGTGGAGCAGCAGGCAGAACTAAAGCAAAGAGAAGCAGAGTTTTAAACTGCTACAATAGTGATAATTACACTTATGCAATTTCTATGAATGAATGATTGCTATGTTTCATGTATTTTTTGTATCCCTGATTCAGTTTTGTATTTGGTTTCTTCAGTATATACTGAAGGTGGGAGAAGGTCCTCAAGCCCAGTGCATCAGTGGCTTCATTGCTTTGGATGTGCCTCCTCCTCGTGGCCCTCTATGGTACATTAAACTTTAATTTGCTTGAGACTTACACTGTAGCATTTTCCTTTTTATTGTGATGCGTTTGATATGATTCTCACTTCATTACGCATGCATCATAAACGCAGGATCCTTGGAGATATCTTCATGGGACCCTATCACACCATCTTTGATTATGGTCAGCAGAGAGTCGGATTTGCTGAAGCAGCATAGAGAATGTTCCCGTGTCTCGCAGAATGGCAACAGCACTTGTCTGGTTTTTTTATTTATTTTTTCCATGTTCAAAAAAACTGAAACTACCTCGTTATATTGAATATTTGCAACCATCATCACCTTATAGTTTGTATACCTTTGCTATCAAAATGGGCCTAAAGCTATGGTTGTATATATATTAACATTATCCCAATCCCTCCCCAATGTATTACACACATTAACATATGTCTGTGGGGCTCTTAGGCTGTGGCCATGTAGGGACTCTGCTATGTATGCTTGCTTGTTGAATGGTGTAAATGTGACTTTTCTGTTTCTTATTTTAATTTCTCTCAGTTCTTTATGTTTTGCATCATATGTTAGAAGATGCTTCAAAGTGCAAACTGCATATAAATAGTACTGCTATAAATAAAGAGAACAATGCATATAAAAAAGATTAAAAAAGGAAGGTGTGTCAGATTTAGATGCTTCAAACTATGTTACAAGTATGACGTTGGAAGTTATTCTACATTAATAATGTGAATGTGTTTACAGCTCAATGATACCATTCTCTAATAGCTAAGTGTGTAGTGATGATATAAGAACTTTTAATTTTATTAGGCAAACGGTAAATCTTTTTAAAAGAAGGAAAGGAATCAACAATGATTCCGATTTTTTTTTTCTTTTTGAAGTTGCATCAAGGAAGTAATTTATAACAAAACTTGTATTATTCTCGCTTCACTATTATATCAAATAACAGCAAGCACTTTTTTATCCTTAACCTGATCTTTGTAGTTGGTAAGGTAGCATCTTTCCAATCAATATATAGTAAAGAGAGGACCAAAATGAAAGATTGTTAACTGGAATGACCATAAAGCTGCCAATCAGTTTTTAATTTACCTATTTTTTAGGAAATAAAGTGTCAAATAATTGTTACTATCAGAGATTCCTTTTCTAAATGCATCTGTTATGCTAACAGCAGATATAATATGGTTTTTATTTCCTATATAATTTGCCTTATCTGTATGAATCACCTGCCGATAAAAAAGAAGTGAAGTCTTCTACGATTCAAATTTTGCTTTCTTTTCTTTCATGTTGCAGCTCTTTATATTTTCCGAATAACCAATGGAACAGATTCTCGATAAGTGACGACATTTCTTAACCTTATCAGCTTGAACTGGGTCATGAGTAGAGCTTGTTTGTATGTTTATTTTTTGCATTTTTTTTTGTTTGGCATTTAGTGATTAAACACTTACCCACCCTAAGTGTCGGTATTTCTTCATGATGGATGAAGAACCAAAGTATATTATTAAGGACAATGAACTCTGAAGTTGGTGGCAGAAATAATGTTTTCGAAAATGAGTAGTTGTTGGGTTTTTCTATAATGTAACACATAATTCTAGAAAAATCAGACAGATATCTTGATAGTTACGACCATTCATTTGAAGTCTAAGAGCCCATCGTTTGCACAAAAAGAAGAGCACCTCTTAAAAAGAGTTTCTATAGTTAGTAAAGGTGTCTCAAGACTTATATTTCCGATAATAATAAATTTAAAATTTTAGTACAATAAAACTTTTTCATGAAAGTATATTCACATAATATAAAATTTAAGACCACAAGACTTGAAATTGATGTGATATAAATTGTAATGTGGAGAGAAGAAATATTGTTTTTTCACTTTTGTTTAGGATCTAATTATGGAGTAAGTATGGAGATTTGTTTTTAGATAATTCTTTTACTTTAGAGGTTTTACACGATAAAATTGTTAATGTTGATTTTCGATCTTCTTACCTCAATAAATTTTATTTAACAAGTGAATGTTAGTTTAGTAACTCCCAATAAAAAATCATCTTAAAGTAAGTATAACATCTTAGATATGTTGAAGAAATTCAAAAATGGAAATTTCAAGGCCAGGTTCTACAACAGTTGAAGAGGGGTTTAATTTGTCAAGAGAAAGTGATGATTGAAAAGTAATGGGGAAACCTCAATTATCGTGTTGTTTGACCTATTATTTTATTTAGAGTTGGAATTATTAGTTTATTCATGGAGACCCACATGCATGTCATTTGGAGGGTGTAAACAGAATTTCGAGATATATATTAAAGGACTTTGACTGAATTTTTTTTATACTAAAATAATGATTTTAAGCTTTTTGGATACTATTTTAGAAGTTTAAAAAATGCTTAAAATGATTCAAACTCAATTTAAAGGGGTGATGTTAGGAAATATTAAATCAATTTGAGCTCATAAATTTGGTTGTCCCACTTAAGATAAGCCAGATTCTCAACACCAAGAAAAAAAATTGTATCAAACCTAATTAGTTGCAAGTCGAAATTCAAGTTGTGTATAAGATAATACAATTAGTATTGGATGCATTTATTATTAGCTATTTTACTTCACAATTAAGAATGACTAGATGTTAATATTTGACTATTATAAAATGTTTATGAAAGGTCAATGTGTATGAAAGAAATATAATTTAATATAATTTATGAATAAATAAATTTGTACGTTAAAACTCTTTCCTTTCTTCTTTTCTGGCAAAGTGTGCATCTAAGGGGGGAGTTTATTTTAAATAAAGTTATAAGGTCTTTCTTTTATCATTAGACAAGCCGCGCCAATCATACTCTTGACTTTATTTCCATTGGTTTATTTGGATTTTTATAATAAGGAGGTTTGCTATAACATATTGTGTTATCAATACACTGTATAATAAAAGTAATTTGTTATATCGTCCTTTTATATAAATATTGTATGAAACAAACATGTTGGTAACCAGTTCTTTTTTCATATACAATAAACAAACAAATGCTAAGATAATAACTCAATAGAAAAATAGCATATATACAATAAAATGTTAAGAAAACGATGATTTTGAAAGTTTTGTAGTGAGTATAATAAAAGAAAATTGAGTGATATATTAGAAAGAAAAAAAAAACTGAAATGTAAAGTCTTAAGAGGTGAGGTGTGCATGAGTAAGAGTGTGAGGCAAGCATAGGGTTCGTTTGGGATGGATGATAGAGAAATAATGAATAAAATTAATTTGGAAAGGTATAGTGGATTATGCACCGTACAGCATGCAGCGTGATCCGATGCATGCATTGCAAATAAAAATGGTTGGCGGCATGTGATGTGATCATATGAATCACGCTTTAATCATTGCCTTCCTTCATATTGACTCTTCCTCTGATGCCCTCACATTACGCACGCAAAGCGTCAACGCCTACGCTCTCTCCTCTTTCACCTTATTCCTTTCAACAACACTTCTACTCATACCAACGCTCCAAAAACACTTTAATTTCTTTCTTTTGTTTAAATCACTGCTCATTAGGCTCAGTGGTGCAGGCAGTTAGTTGGATTTGGCCTTTTCTGCTTTATCCACATATTCCAACTCTCTTAGTGCCTTTTTGCCTTTAAATTCACTTTCACTGTTACAGTTTGTTTCATTTGCTTCGCATACAATCAATCCACCTAACTCACCAATTCACCATGTCTAATGGTTTGAGTTTGATAGGGTATATTCTGCAGATGCTAGTATGAATCCAAGGATTGAAGCATTGTTGGGCAGAAGCCATCTGTAATTGACAGCACCATAATTCTACCACCACCGAGGCAACAGGGACCATACACATTGTTTAATGTTTACTAGCGACAGATAGATAGAACAAGTGCTTAGCTTACCACCTCATCATTCACCAAGCACGCTCACTCACTAACACCGCAATCTTTGCCTCTCACCCCTTCTTCTCACCACGAAGCACGTGCCAGCATGTGCACCGCCACCTTATCATTCATCTATTCATGCCTGCCTAAAGCCAAGTAACACACACCAAAGGAGCCACAGCCATAGCCTGGCCGGCCAACAACACCATCATCCCTCTGACACCTGGACCTCTCCCATCACAAGATCGTGAAAGGACAAGACGGCGGCCGTCCATTGGACACAACCAAAAAAAGTGCAATGCAAACAAAAATTTAACTCTTTCCACATCATCATAACTTCTTTTCTTACCCTCTGCGTTAAGCCAACCACAACTCACCAAACCCCTTTACCTTAACCTTCCCACAAATATATATATATATATATATATATATATATATATATATATATATATATATATATATATATATATATATATATATAAATCTTCAATTTCATAAACTTATCCCCCAACCACATCCCACTCTATAATACTATAATTAACATCATTCACTCCCTTCTCATCTCATACTCCCTCACACCTCTACTGTCACAACTTCAAGCTTTCAACTTTTCCACATCTTCATGGACTGGACCCGAGGCCACATGCTCGGCCGTGGTTCCACCGCCGCCGTCTACACCGCTCAGTCCCGCCGATCCGCTCCCGTCTTTGCCGTCAAGTCGGCAGAGCTACACCACTCGGAATTCCTCCGAAGGGAGCAGATGATTCTTTCCACTCTTAACTGTCCTCATATTGTTGCCTACCAAGGTTTTGACACCACGTTTGAGAATGGTGTTTACTGGTTCAACATGTTCATGGAATACGCGCCTCACGGGACGCTGGCGGAGCGCGGTGGTCGCATGGACGAAGCGGTGGTGGGATCCTATACGCGCCAAATTCTGCAGGGGCTGCACTACCTCCACTCCCGTGGGATAGTGCATTGCGACGTGAAGGGGCAGAATGTATTGGTGACGGAGAAGGGGGTGAAAATTTCGGATTTGGGTTGTGCCCGGAGGGTGGGGGAGGTGTCGGCCATCGCCGGCACGCCGGCGTTCATGTCTCCTGAGGTGGCGCGTGGGGAGCAGCAGGGGTTTCCTGCTGACGTGTGGGCTCTGGGGTGCACGGTACTGGAGATGATCACCGGGAAGCCACCGTGGCACGGCGGAGGAGACCCGGCGGGAGTGATTTACAGGATCGGGTTCTCCGATGAGTTGCCTGAGATTCCTAGCTGTGTGTCCGAGCAGGGGAGGGACTTTTTGGGAAAGTGTTTGAAGAGGGACCCGAATGAGAGGTGGTCGGTGGAGGAGCTTCTTGGACACGGTTTTGTTAAGGAATGCACGGAATTGAAGTTGCTTTTGTTGGATTCAGACACTCCCACTGGTGTGTTGGAACGAGGATTTTGGGATTCCTTGGAGACAACTGAGCATGGAGCACGTGATTGTCCCTCTGCTAGGGACAGAATTCGTAGGTTGTTTTCGGACGAACCCCTTTGGGTATGGAAAAACGATGATGATAATGATGATGAGCAATGGGTGACGGTGAGGAGCAATGAGTTCCATGAAGAATTATCCTTTCACAAAACAGACACTACTTCTTTTAATATAGTTAGTGATGAGGAAAACGGTTTTGTTACATTATTTGAACCTAAAATTGTAGTAACAACAGTAGTTGAATTGAGTAGATGGAATGGTATTACTTGTGATGATTGTTATCTTGGAGGCAGAAACTGTGATTGTCGCTGCAGAGAATCATTATTGTCAGTTTTTGTGTGTGTAGTGATTGTTCTCGATGGAAAATTTGATTCTCCTGAGATGGGAATTTTTATTTTTATCATGCATTGCTTTCTGTTACTGCTCTCTCTGTCTCTCTTTAATTCAACTTTGGATGGACTCAACACTTTTCATTTTCATCACTATAATATAATACGGGATAATGTGTGCGCCACATAATTAATATATATATATATATATATATATATATATATATATATATATATAAACACTGTTATCTTAATCCCATCCATTATTAAAAATAGCCTGCGCCTGGTTTTGTGAATCATCACGCACAGTGAGCTCTATTAATGCGTATCAGATAATTTTTTAAATGTTATTAATTTGGTGTTTTCATTAAAAGAGCAACCCTGGATTTCCTTAAAATTTCGGTTGTTAAATGTAGACACGAGCATTCTTTCAAGAATTGATTGCTACAACAAGACTTGTTATCTGTAATTCATTCAAAATATTGGCACTTCATTGATAGTCACAGGCTCCTCCGATGGTGACAGCAAGTTATTCGACCCTATCCTAACTTATTCTGGCTATGAATTTCAAAAGCAGTGAGCTAGGATCTTTCTTATTTTTGGTTCTCGTAATTCTATTCTTCTATGCATCACCACTTACGTTTGCTTCTTTTAGTGGCCACAACTTTCACCGCAAAAAGAAAAGTATTGTTGTTGCCTATTGTAAAATAAAATGAAACTCTCCAATATACAGCACCAATATGTTATCTAATTACAAAGCTCTTAATGTAATTTTACAGCAAAAGTAAGGTTATTTACACACAATTATTTGGTTACACATTGTGTTTCATGAGATGTGTATACTTAATGTTATAGTTGTTTTGATGTGAATTTGAAATACAACATGGATAATTGACATTGATGCAAACACACAATTAATCTTATGAATGTTGATGTAATATGCCTACCTATGCTTTCAAAAAGTGAGAAGATCTCCCCTTTATCCAAAATAGCAAAAGTCACCAACCCTAGGAAACTTCCTTTACTTTTGTGTAAGCGTTTTATCACATTTATTCCATTTTCAATAATTTCATTTCGTTCTTTAAATGAGCTAAATTTCATTCCATGCGGACATTGAAACTATTACCATACAATAACATTATTTATGAACATAGAAGAGGACATGTATGGTTGTGTAATCTCCTTTCTCATATTCTTAGAACTGCATCACTTCTCAGGACTCTTCTATTACTTACTATTTTTAGACTTGGCCCATTTTAGTTATTTACTTTTACTTTAAACATTTAACCACATTTTTATCCCAAGCGAAAGCAATACCCACTCCATTAGTGGCTTAGAAGCAGAAAATTATACTTTATACAAAAAACAACGAAGCTAAATCGTCAATTTGAATAAACTTCTCAACATTCAATATACAAAATAAAACGTTTTAAAGAATTAAAAGTAAATCAAAATTTTCAAACAAGTTAAAAGTTAATTTATGTATATCATCTCTTTCGAAAATTATCTCATCTAACATTTTTTCTGTATCAACAAACTTAAAAGAGCAGCACATTTTTGTCTCAGAAGATCTTAATAGTGACAAATCCAATTAAAAAGTTCCCTTAGGTTAAAAAGCCAATCCAAATAAGAGACACACGTCGTGATATGCTGAAGCAGCTTCAATAACCCTGTATTCTTTTGCATTTGTATGAATACACAGATCCCAACCTTTCATTTTCATGCCAAATCCTCTGCGCCACAGAAGAATAAATGTGAAAAGTGAATAAAGATTTGAACCATTTCCTTTCTTCAAAATCATATCGTTCATCCTGTTATGAGAACAAAGGGTAATCTTTCTTGTGTAGAACTCACCAGTTATAATATACAGTGGTGAACATTCCTTGCTCAGAAATAATGTGTCTTTTCCTTTAACAAAGTACAACATAATGCCTTTCATAAGAAAATTATCCAAATCCAAAAAAAAAGTAATGTCTGCGAAAATTTGTTGAGTTCAGGCAATTTTTTTCTTAAAGTACATGGACCAGAGTGTTTGGGGGGGCTGCCTTTAAAACTAGTACATATACGGTGGGTGTATAGAGGATTTAGACAATATGCATCACACCAGAAATGGAGAAGTAATAAGTGAACGGCCAAAAAGAGATTTCTCTCTGGACCAAAATAGGATAAATGACAAGTTTAAGGGACAACTTTAATACCATCAAACACTATCCGTGAGCACATTCCTTCAGTTTGTCGAATCTTGAATAGTGAAACAGATGTTGCAAAAGTTACATATGTGCAGAAAAAACAAATCAGCACTATATTTCTTGTCATCACTCAAAAAATTCACAATTTGTCAGGACAAAATTGATCCAAGTTCAACTACAAGTGAAAATCGTATTCCTTGAGGAACAAGCATGCAAGGATTGACAAGCTGTTGTGAACAAACTGCCATGGAACTCCGGAAGAGTATACAAGAAGAAGCCATTCCTACCAGCAACGTTACTTACATATTCTTCTTAGAACCTGAATGTGACAATTTCCTGTCCAAGGACTGTAGTTTGTTGCGGAGGTTCTGGTTTTCCTCAAGTAAGCGATCATACTCAAGAAGGAATCCCTCAGACTGTTTTCTCAGAGCAGATACATTGGCTTCTGCAACATCTACGTCTTTAGTTTTTGACTGTAGTTCAGATTCTAGGCGCATAAGTTCTGTTCTCAATCTAGTCCTTTCTTCCTCCACGCCTTTCATTTCTTCGGAAAAGGTAAATTTCCCATCTTCAGACCCTCTGGTCTGTTTCTTGACAACTTCCATGCCCTTTCTTCGAATCCGCAGTTCTCTTATGTAATGATGTAGTCTGTCTATCATAAGCGCAAGAAAAAGTATACCGCCTGCAAATAATTGACCAAAGATGAATGACGACCAGCAGCCAAAGAGCAGGTTTAATATTTCAGAAACATTACAGAGAAAATAGGTCCAGAAAATCAGAACTGTATCATCTGGTTGGATTGGGGCTGCATTTTCACTCTAGTCATGATGCTTTTAAGCTGTGACCAGGGTTATGATAAATCAATGGCATAAAACTTCTTTGGAAGACAGCAAAGAAAATTATGTTAACCGTGATATAATTCATATAAGATACTTCCGGGGGCTTCTTGAACAGGAGTAACTCGTTTCTGAAAATATTGTATAAAGAAAGAGCACATTGTAAGAATTTTTGGCTACAAAAGAGGATTACAGGAAGCCAGAAAAACACCATAGAAGAAACCACTAGGATTGAGCACTGTGAAACCAGTAGGATGGCTGAGCTTCATTTACATCCATGCGGCCAAATTGGATCCCCTTTTCACGCGTTCATGCAGTCAGTGAATTGAACTGTCGGATGAAATGAGACGGCTCATATCTCGAATCAGTATCTTAAGTCTGATTCACCTAGATAGATTGAGTCATTTGATCTACATCCGATGATTCCGATTCATTGACTGAGATGGCTTGAAAATGTTGATCCAACTGAGCACAGTGCAAGTGAAAACAATTTGTTCCTTGTGGACAAAAGAAAATGAAGGAACAAAAGGTAATTTCTCCATGGATTTGACTCCAATGCCTCAGAAAAGGAGTCAACAAAACAAAGGTTCGTTTGTTAACATTTCCCAGACAATAAGACCATACAAGCTCACATTCATGATCAACACCAATCCTGAACAGAAAAATTTAACACCATAGACAACAACACAACTAAATGCTTTCTGGTTGTGAGAGAGAAAAAAAATCCCCAACATTGAAAACCATACACATATGATTCCTAGTTAAAATCCCCACCAACAAAAAAAGTCATCCTTTTCACCAAGTCACATTACTCAAGTTGCTCCAACATAAAAACTAGGGAAGAAAAGTAATCAACCAGTAGCATATAAATAGAAACCTAGAAATTCCAATAAGGACCCAACAAAACATATTGCAAACCTAACGCAGGGAATAAATTGATTCAATTATCCATGCAAGTAATTACACACAAAGGAACCAGATCAGAAATAGAGAGAACAAATCAAAGAATAGCAAAATAAGAAAAAGGGAACACAAATACCCATGAGTGTTGCTTCAAGGAGGTGCTTGGCCATGAGAACCTGATCGGTGGGATTAATGGCACCACCGTCCTCGATCTCACGCTTCTGAATGTTGACCATGCTGTACACACTGGAAGAGAGCACCACGAGAATCGTCCCTGCAACGGTCTTCACAACCAAGGGTCCACGACCCCGCTTCAACCGATCCAACCCCATTATCACAAGCTTCCTCAACGGCGTCTTGAACAGCAGCAAAGCTATCATCGCACCCTCCGAAAATATCAACGTGAACAGAAGCTGAATCATCTTCGTAATTCAGATCTTTCACTTCACCCGCACAATTCAAATGGGATCAGAGAAAAATAACAAATTTATGGGCCCCGTGAGAGGTTGTGCGTCGCTGTCATCAATATTCAATCACAGCAGATTGGAGAATCATAAAAATTTAAAAAGAAAAAAAAAAAAGTGACAGACTGATAGAAGAGAAGCGAGACCCTTTCAAGAGGAGAACGACAATTGAATTCGAAGGCATGGACAAAATTTTGGGTTCCTACCTTCAAAAACATTTTGTTTTGTCACTAAGTCCTCGTAGTTTCCCTTTTTTAAGGTTTCTAACTTTTCTGATTTTGCATCACTTGCATGGTATTATCTTATATTTACATGTTTAGATCAATTGGTGCACAGAGTGAGTTTTTTCACAAAATTCTATTAATTTAATTATTTTTTGTGATGCCCGTAATAATTTGCATTACAAATTAAATGATTTTCTATTACTTTTGTCGTACTTAGTCTTTGAACATATGATTTACATTTGTTTCCCCTTGCTTTTAATTGTTGTTATGTTGGATGAAGAGTAGCGTACACAAAAATGAAATGAGAACTGGATTCCAAGCATGTAATTTCTAAAGAACTAAAATGTTTTACTTTGCTTATGCAGTTAGAGAATTAATGCATAATTTTTCTCATTTTCTAAAGAAAAAGTAGAAAAGTAGCATGAGCATAATTTGACAAGAATCCGCTTCAGTTAGGACAGTTACACTGACATAACTGTATGAATTTGAAAGGAGACATAGACACCTAAACTAATCATGTTTTGTATATGTGGAACATAGGAATCACCAATGGATGGTTCATAATAAATCAATAGAAAGGACACACGTTGTATTTCCAATTATCTACGGTATTTATTTATATCTTATGACCATACTGCCACGTAGATATTCGACTTCAAATATATGTTTAAAGGAAAGTAAAAAGTTAATTATATTACTATTTTAGATATTTCAACCTAAGCTACTTTCTTTCATTTTACAAATCAATTGTAGGTGAAATTATATTTTCAACTTAAGTTCAATGATGAAGAAAACTTATACATTTTCTCAATCGCTTAAAGTCCTCATTTTTTTATTTATAATCATTAATAAAAGTTTTAACTATAACATTTTTAGCATATATAATTTACTATCAATTTTATTCTTATTAACATAATTTATTTTATTATTTAATTTTTATCAATATAATTCATTTTGTTATTTTACTTTTAAAATTTTATAACTGTTTCTTTACGAATATTGGACTTTGATATCATTATTAAATTTTCCTAAAAAGAATGTTTAAAGATTCAACACCAATTAATAGTAAATAAATTTATATAAAATATCAAAATATCATAATACTTTATCTACTCAAAATATAAAAAAATAAAAATAAATGTATAAATCTTTAGGGTTATAGGGTTAAATATGTTTTTGGTCCTTCAACTTCTAATAAAAATTAAAATTAGTCTAACTTTAAAATTTCTTGAACCAATTTAGTCTTTCAGCAAATGTGTGAATTTAGTTCTTTTAACAAAATTTTATTAAGTTTATTTGACGTTTCAAATAAAATAAACTTAAAAAAATTTAGTTTAAATGACTAAATCTATGGGTATATCTAAAGATTAGGAAGTAAATTGATTCAAAGTTTTCAAAAAGGATTATTTCTAATTTTTATTAAAATATGTTTGACAAAAAACATATTTAATTCTTAGAAAATTATAGTTTGACTCTCATATTACTCCTTGATGTGGTTTAATATGAGTTATTGATTATTTCAAAGGAAAGAAAAATATAGTGATACAATAATCAATGAGTCACATTAAGTAATAATGGAAAATGATAAGATATGAGAGTAAAAAAATAAGAATTTATCTTAATATCATATAAGACTTCTTAGTCACCTGGAGTTTCGGACACTTCTCACACCAAACCAAACCCTATCGATAAATTTGAAGTAGATGATGACGTTATTGTTGTGGTGGAGAGCTTAGCATAGGCCAAAATTACAATGCTGGCAAAGGTAATGGTAACAAACTTGGGGAAAAATGGATGAGCCACACCTCCAAGGCTGAAAGGTTGAACTTCCAAGGCTGAAAGGTTGTCAATTATTCTTTTTCCACAAAAACTCTAACTAGGGTTCTTAGTGTTGTTGTTTTTGTTGATCCTCATTGCCCAATCTTATATTTGGAAGTGAATTGATTACTCTATTATTACCCAATAATTTACATATTCTCTGTCAGTAGATAATACCTGTGATTAGAAGTTTATCTGTTTCCTGATGCCAGTAGATAAAACTACACATGTCGTATTTCACTCATTTACATGTTAAAGTAAGAATCAAACTATTTCAATAATATTTTTTTATTATGCTTTGTTCTTTAGAAGATCATCATTGCAGATAGCTTCGAGAGCTTTCCTGAAGAACTATTCCACATGAACAGATGTAACCATTCTGATATAATTTTTATTATTCAACTTGTATAATTCAATAACATCTACAGTTTATGTTCCGGTATAGCATTATCAACATGTGTGAATTTCCAAGCTGTCGAAATGGGAAGCATACTGTTGAGTCACATTCATCTTTGTCGTGACGCCAAATAGACACTGCACTGCTTCACGTGGTTCTTGTTGGTTTCATTTTTATTTCGCACTTGTTTCCAGCACTCTGAACCAATGCAAAAACCAATGCAAATGATTAAACATAAAACTGGATAGCTGTGGATCTAAGCTAACAGCTGGCCAATGAATAATAGGAGCAACGTTAAACTGTAGAAATTTTGTTTACGAAATGAAAGCTTAATAGTTAGTGAACATAGTAATAATTCTTGCTACAAACTATTCACAAGCATTCTCTAGCTATGACAATATTTACAAAAGAAAGCTTGACAATTACAACTAACGAGAAACTTGGTAATAATACTAGAAAAGCTTGCTAGCAAACTCTTCAAAATCCTTCTCTTCATGTGATGATGAAACTGCAGCAGCAATTTGCCTCATTTCTGAGAGACTCCTACCTAGCTGTAAAGCTACTTTGATTTCAAACAATTTTCCATTTTCTCTTTTATGAGGATCTTCTTCAGTAATATTTAGGTCAATGCTCTCTTCCATGAGCTTAAAGAAACCACAATTTGCCCTATAAATCTCAAACACCATCCCTACTTGCCCCCCATGCTCAAATGTGTTGACAACACTTGCCAAAGCTCCTCCAATAACCCCAACCATCACGGGCCATGATGAACTCACAGAACCCACAAAGCACGAACCCAATGCTGCAAGACCAGATAGTAGAGGACCAGAAACTGCCAATACCTTGTTGAAGTTCAAAACTTGTTTACCCAACTTCAAGTACTCTGCCATGTCCTTCTTTCTCAGAATCATCACAATCTTTCTCATTTCAGCCTCCAACCTTGCATCCCATCCATTCTTCCCTTTCATTTTCCCACCCAACTCTTCTTTTCTTGGACTGATCCTTTGCTTCTGTCTAGGCCACCACACTGCTGGCTCCACAGTTCGAGGGAGTTTTTCAAGCATTGAACCCAATAGAGGAAGAGGGTAGGCCCTGTCCAATGCAAGCACTTTCTCCATCGCTTCATCAACATCATACTCACTAGGATTCCCAAGAGAAACCCTTGTTTTGAGTTCTCTATGAAGCTGCTTGAACAGCCTAGCAGCATTTCTCTGCTCCTCTGCAAGTTGTGATGGCTGAATTTTGTTCATCACCAAAATCAACCCTGTGGCTGCCATATAAAGAATCGTGGAGGACACCTTCAAGGCCACAATAGGTGCTCCTCCACTTGGACTAGCAGCTGCAAGGCCAACCATAGCTGAAGCAGAAAGAGTGATCATATTAACAGATGTCATTAGAAGGCGGTTCCAGTTGTCACGCTGTGCCCCAATATTCTTGTGCATCTCTATTCTATCTGCTACTATCTCCATAATCAAATGAAGCTTGACCTCCTCCGCGGAATTTGGTGTGCTTGTTCCAGATGTTGTAGAACCGTTAGTGTTGATTTTGTAGTAAGGATCTTCTTTTGCATGAGTTGTGGTGGTGGTTGGAAGGTACTTATTTAGATAATCCAATTCTGCCACCAAACTTCTGTTAGGAAGCCTTGCAGTGGAGATCTTGGTTACCTTGATCTTCGGAACATCGATTGAGTCAGCTATTCTTCTTGCACTGAAATATGAGAAAGAAGAACATTTGCTTGAAAGCATATTGGTTCCCATGTGCTATTAATATTCACTATTTTTGCTGTTTATGAAGAAGGCCTTAACCAGTAATTGTTAGGGTGTATGTGATTGATGACACTCTCTCTTACACCACATACGCATATATGTATAGAAGCAGGTGGAATGTAATTGAGAAGTTTCATGACATGGTTGAACATGCTCTGAGCATTGAAAACTACTTGTCCTTTCATTTTGGCTATTTCTGCTTTTCTCCCTCCTATGCTGACTTTCAACAGAAATAACGAGTAAACCCTGCAAGCCTGTAATACCAACAAAAAAGAAATTGTTAAATAAAATAAATTATGCCCTCAAGAAGAGTTTAGCCAATGACCCTGAGCAAAATTAAAGTGAACGTCGAGTTGAATGTTTTAACTTGCTTTTTTGACAACCAACAACATAATATGATAATAATATCTGCTATAACAAAACATACATAAGCCTCCACAATAAACTAAAACACATAATGCATTCCCATGCATTTACTCAATCAAAACATTTTGACAGAGTTTGAGAACGTATAACTCCAAGTCCTTTTTTTTTTTCACATTTATTGCATTCTCTCACGCGGGTTGAGTAAAATTGATTTTCCATAATTGATTACTGTTGAGTGCTGCGGCGCGGTTGTTCACAAGATACTATCACTTTGAAATTAATGGCTATACATATTTGTAGAGTATAACTCTATAGGGTCAGAGGTTTCATTTTCTGACCGGTTCCTCATAAAATCCCTACGCATTGTGATTATAACTTTTGATTAACTTCAGTAAAATAAGGCAAAATTCTTTCGTGTTCACACATCCTTTACATTTTTCAAGTTGAATACTGTACCTCATTTTTTTCAGGAAGTACTTTACGAGCTATACTTGTTATAATTTCATATATATATTGCCCAACATATTAAAATGTTTACTATACTAGTCTAAAAGTCAAATTTTAATAATAAATGCATTAAAAATGTATGGTGTGGTTTAAAATCAAATTTTGGATACATTGAAATTCACATGTTGAAAATGTTTAATCAATTGGAACTATTTCGCATCAATTAAATTTTGATGACAACGAAAATGAAAGGATGGATATTGTATTCAATCACAACTTCAACAAAAAAATAATAATAATCATATCATGTCACACTCTTTCTATTTTCTAAAAGTTTCCTGACGAAACAGTTTTGTGTAGAAAAAATTATAGCACAAGTGTATGTATATTAGTATTCATATCGTGTCATGGTCTTTCTAAATTGTTTTGTTGAAATTGTCGTGTAAAAATATGATATGTATATTAGTATATACTAACTCAACTTTCAAATTTAAAAGCCAACGAGTCAATGACCCCTTATTTTGGGTATATGCACTTCCTAACATCCATGAAGAGCAGGTGGAGTTGTCTCAATAAATTAGAAACCTAACCTAACACGAAGAGTTAGTTGTCTCAATTTCCACGTGACTTGAAACGGAACACGTGCCACTCATCTTCCTCTGAGGATTCAACAAAACATTGATTTTGACAAAAGACAATGTACTACATTGGGACTTTGGACTCTTGTGAGATGCTTCAATCCCTCCATTGATGCCCTTTCTCATACAAGTCCATAAAATCCCAGAATGTTCATCAATTATGCATTTATGCTGTTATGTTTATCTGGTATTCAAATATTATTATCAAACTTCATTTCACAACTGGATAATGATATTTTTTCCTTTCCATAGCTTATTTTACGACTTTACAACTTGGATAACAACAAACTAGACTAAATGAATGATGCTAATGATATTCCATAAAATTAATCAAAAGATTTTTCCAAAAAATATATTCATCCTTAGACTGTTGCCTAGAACAATTAGCTGCTTAGTTACTGTTTTGTCTCCAAAATTCTTTTGACATTTACAGATGAGTATAAAGTGTGTTCAATTTCACATATGATTCGAAAGAATCATATTAAAACATTAGTTAAAGTGTTTTGAAGTTAATTTCTCCAATATGAATCTATGATGAAGAACTAATTCTAAATTGAAGCAACTTTAAACAAATTTATACCGATTTTTATTACTAACTAGTTTTCATAATGAAAACATTCAAACATAAATCACACAACTTTAAAATCAATTTTAACCACAATCAGTTCAGTTGAAAATCAAATCAATCAACCCTTGTACAAAAACATCAACATTCAAAAACTTCTATATTTCGCTCAGGACAAACTAAAGTCTTGCCAACACATTGGAAGATCTTCTTTTGACTTGTTCAATCTGATGGAAACCGCTCTGGAAAGATTAACAGTCTCCTAACAAACAGTAGCATCTACTTCAAAGACTGTGATCAGTACTCTTCTTTGCTTCAGGCTTTAGTCAATGCCAGAGATCGTGCTCGAAGATTTAAGAATATTGACCTAAAATAAAATACACACAATCAATGATCTCAATTTACATGTTGTTATAGCAAAGGGAAATGGGAACGATCATTAACAAGTCAAGGAAATTAGAGGAAAAGAAAACAAAAAACACGTACCAGAAAAATGCTGCTACGCTGTGGAAAACAACACGGAAATGAAGAGGCAAGAATTTATGATTTATCCACCCGACAATCGGCGAGATCTGCGGTTCAAGTCAAGGGAGTGATAAAGTTAAAATCAAAAATAAAAAAATTGATATTTCATTAAATTCTGTCATTTTCTACACTTGAAATAGAAATATTACCGTCCATGCAGTGTACTGCACTGATGGATAATCCTTCCTAACTTTAGCTTTCACATTCACCCAAGGTTGGCCTGAAATCCAATTTTTCATCATAAACATGAGCACACAATTCATCAACCAAGTATGCCATTCATTTTGTACATCACTTTTAGGACAGTCTCGTGTTTTTTGATAAGTAAACAAACAGTAGCCAGGAATGTCAGAGTTGGAAATCCTGTTTTTCATATTGATAAGAAATATTCTTTTTGCCTACTTTCCAGCTGTATCTTACTTGGAGTATTCCATGTTTCTTCAATGTGAGTAAAGAAGTTATATGTTGAAAAATGACCAACCTTCAACAACTAATCCGTAATAAATCATGAAAAGCAAATTGTTCCAAGGAGAAGATGTACATTGTTCAATCAGAACCTGAAAACAAAAAGATCAATGAAAGAAGAATTAATTACAGAAGGATAAATTAAACTTTTCTATCATTTGTGTTGGGAAAGGTGGTATAGAAAACCCATCCGTCTAATTACAAATAAATTCTTGAATAAATATGATCACAAATTTCTTTTAAGGTTCAATTCATTATAGCATTTTAAGACAGCAGATATTTAATGCTGCAAAAATTTAAGAAAAGCAGACCGAGAACATGGTACCAACTGCAATGCCTGATATAGTTAGAACTTAGAACAGAAGGATTTGCAGTTTTACCTTCTTCGCCACAGTTTTTGTATCTCTCTTTCCTTTGAATATTTTGTCCAGTATTAAATGAAAAAAGTGTCCAAAGGGTCCAATATAACCGGCTCCAAAAAGCTGCATGCAATAAACGATTTATGATTCCCAATGCTGAAATATATGTATATAACCAGAAAAGGCGCAAGTCACTCGTAACTGTAGTAGTAGAAGTAGTTAAATTAAGACATAAAGGTTTAAGCAAGAAGCCTACTTGCTGCTACTTCGTCTATCAATTTGGGCATGGCATAGTTCATCAAGATGAGCAGCAACATGTTAATAACTAAAATAACTAAAAGACTCGTTTCATAAGTAAAAATTTTTCCTTCTTGTTATTATGGTAGATGGATTCGAAGCATTGCCATAAGTAAATGTTTGAATTTTTTTAAAGTTTTCCACATATTAAGACAAGGAAATAAAAAAGTGAGGATAGTTTAGCTAACGTGAGGTGCATATAAAGTAGGATTGGGTGACCTGAATATAGATTTTCTTGATTGCTTTGGTTTGGTCCCTTATATTTTCTTATTACAATTTTTTTTTCTTTCAATAAATATCCTCAGGAAGCATTTGATTGTTGAGGTATGAACTGTCAACCTAGTTGAGATGTCATATTCACATGATGATGCTATCCTTAGTGATATATATCACAAAAGAATAAAAAATAAAAAACTCATTCCAACATTTTAAAAACAGTTTTTGTTACCGATTTTCTATCACACCAACCCCCCAAAAGTCCAGCGAAATAGTCCGGCACTTTATCTTCCACATAAATATTAGAAGAACAAAATACTCCTCTTTCAGATGCTTAAATTATATATTCTTCCCCTTTTATTTTAAAAATTACACTCCCCTTTCTACAGATATCAATGTTCACACACTTTAGTTTGTTTGACTTGTTAATATTTTTGTTTCCTCGGATACGGAAATTGTGCGATTATAGTTCTCGATATTTCAAATTTGTCCATTGGCCCCTTTCGGTACCCCCAATGTGCAATTTTAATCTTTGAGTTCCAAATGTGTCAATTAGATCTACTATATATATCAATTGTGTGATTTTAAAGCCTCTGCTAATTGGAAACAGTTCATGTGATATTGACTGTCGTGTGTTTAAGGATTAAAACCACACAATTACAATAGTTGGGGGCAAGAATATGCAATTAAGTCTTTATTTCAACGTAAATGAGTCTGTTAATTACGCAAAAACCTTGTAAGAATGTTCTTTTCTTTTGAATTTTAAGATCACTTACAAGTTACAACTAATTTGAACCACCGACAGCATTCAATTAGCATACTTAACAGATGCAACGATATTTTGAACACTTGTCAAGTCAACACTGAAATTTGGCTCAGAATTTTCATTTCATCCTCTTTAAAGTCCAAAACTTTTAGTAGATATTCAAACCCAATTGCCAATAATACAAACAGCCATAAAAAAAAGAGGAAATTAACCCCAAAATATAGACTGCAATTTACTATATCAGAATCAGGTTACGATACTACTTAGGATTGGGTAGAAAGAACAAGATTGAACTAAATAAAAAAAGGAAAAGGAACTCACGACTTTGAGAAGAAGACGTTTCAATTGAAGTTTCTGTATCCCAGAAAGTTTCTGAGACACAATATCGCTGATCGCTGATACTACACCTGCAGTGATTACCTAATTTGACCCCCAATGACTAAGTCAACGAAAATGGATGGAAAATAAAAAAGAAGGAAAATTGAAAGTGAGATTGATGCAGGAGCAGGAGCAGAAGAGGTACCTTGGTTCTCAAAGGGTTTTCTTGGAGCTGTTTGACGTAATTGTTGAGTCCCTTCTTTGCCAAAGAACCCATCTTGCTCCCACCCTTTGACTGAATAGCAGGTAACTGAGTCTGGGTCCGTCACTTTTGTGCATATGTATTATTATGGATGTCTTCCCAAAATATCTTTGAGACAAGACATTGACCCACCCAGGTTGCTCTTATTTCATTTTTACTTTTTACACACCCAATGTCACATCCCCGTGTAGCACATGGCTATTTATTAATTATGAGACAACAATAGTTAGTAACACATACATAAATTATAAGCAATGAAATTAAAGATTCTATTTTTTTTTATTATCGATCTAAAATCTATATGTTAAAAATTTGACAATACTTTTTCTTACAGAAAATATTTCTATGATATTATCATTTTAAATCAATGTTAATTTCTATGAAGGAAAAATGTTTGCTTCATTATATATATATATATATATATATATATATATATATATATATATATAGAATTGAAATTGAAAATAGAAAAAGAAAGGAAGAAAGTAAAGTAATTGTCTTATTATGGTGATTTCACTTGAGTAGGGATGTCAAACGGGGCGGGTAGGGTACGAGTAGTAGTTCTCCGTACCCTACCCGCTAGATAAATATTTGTTCCGTATCCGTATTTATATCCGTCGGGTATCCGTTATGCGGGTACCCGTCTATTTTTTTTTATACCCACGGATATTCATGGATACCCACGGGTATTTACAAAATTATTTAAAAAATAAATATTTAATCATAAATTCAAATAAAATAAAATACATCACTGTCATAAATTTTAAATAAATTTTAAACTAACTCAAGTCCAAATAATTATAAAAATAAATATAAAATGACGTTCAACACGATAAAAATTCTTTAATTAGTGTTTTGATCAACAAGTTCAATTTCTCCGATTGATTTCTGAAAAATAATCAAATAATAAACCTCAACTGTCACGTGCCAAATATTCTTATTTTGATTCCATCATTTGACAACAAGCATACCATAAACGTCACTATCTATATATGGTTTGATGTATATACC
>Ga0099822_1001818_pt1 | contig 25635 bp, 8 predicted proteins | sample CowpeawhiteBW_FD_76839 | JGI IMG/M metagenome (GOLD analysis project Ga0099822, IMG submission 76839) | Root nodule microbial communities of legume samples collected from California USA - Cow pea white BW | ecosystem: Host-associated > Plants > Roots > Nodule | place: USA: California | collected... | reverse complement strand
TGCATTACTGGGGGTTTTCAGAACCCCATGCATTACTGGGGGTTTTCAGAACCTCAGGCATTACTGGGGGTTTTCGAAACCCCCGGTAAGTTGCGCTACTTCCAGGGGTTGCTTAAAACCCCCAGTAATTCGTTAGCCACGCTTGCCCTTCTGGGGGAATATCAAACCCCTGGTAAAACCATTAGTGGGGGTTAAAACCCCCAGAAACGTCAAATATAACCCCCGCTAAAAATAATTATTTTTGTAGTGATTAGTGCAGATGTGAATGAATATGCATAACAATAAGAAGACAAATTGAGATTTATTGGAGAAAGTATTATTAAGAAATGTAATAAAATAATGTAATAAGATTTTTTATGTTTTTTATAAATAGTGAATTTATTTTGTAGGATTTTATTTCTGAAAACTTTAATTGTTTATAAGTTTGAGAAATAAAGAAATCTTTTAATTTCTTGTTTCGTTTAAAGCAATATCAGAGGTTAATTAGGTAACTTGCTAAGATATTAGTGACATCCTAGACCGATGTTACATATTATCACCAGATTCTGAGGGAAGAAATTGAGAATGATGAGGTGAAACATTAGTTTAAGTATCTAGGTTATACCTATCGCAACAGTGAAGAGCAATATGACCAATCTTCTCACGAATTTGACACTGCTCTGCGAAGAGCTCCAAGAACATCTGTTCAGGTTCTTTGATCCTGAAGTGCATTTTTTTTGTTTGAAGAGTAGTAGGATCTAGTTTGAGATCGGGAACCCTTATTTTGGAATTATAATTGATAGTAGTAGAAGACAAGGGTCTAGAGGCAAGATTAGCTTGAATAAGAACATGATCAGTGAACTTGTGTTTGTCAAAACATTCTTATTGAGATAAGAGGAATGACTCTATCTCTTCAATATTGTAAGAATCAACATGTGATAAAACGACAATAACAAAACCATCACATTCTTCAGAAAGACCATTCAAAATGGCTTCAACATGATCATTTGTTGTAATCACAGAACCAATAACAACAAAGGTATCAACAATTTTCTTGATATCAAGAAGATAAATGCTGATTGAGTGATCTCGTTTTTTGGAGTACGTAGTTGAGTTTTTAACTTTCTAACCTTTGCACCAGTTTGAGAAGCATAATATATACTCTTAACTTTGTGGGATGAGATAATTGTACACAAACTAACAAATGACAAACTGATTGAACTAGATCAGTTATCTAACATGTTCAATTACTTCATCCATGATCAGAGTTCAAACAAAACTAATAGAATTAAAGTTTGAGTAGTGTTATTTTTTTTTTCTCTTATTCTACTAAAACCAAAATATGTCAATGCTTGTATTAAATTAACTACTTACCCTGTAAATTATATCAGCATTCTCTTGCATGGAATTCCAGTCATATTGCAATAAATGCAGCCATATAAAAATATGGGACATACTACAAAGATGCCTTATATAGGTATTTCCTGACTCAATGATACACAATCAAAAACCAGATAGATGTCATGAATGCAGTGATTTAAGATGATGACTGTTGAGAGCCATCAAATCCTACACCATCAAGCCATGAAACAACTAATTCAATATGGGGTCTCTGCCTTGGATCTGCATCTATACATTTACAAGCAATAGCTAGTACCTCTAAGAGCTGTTTCTCAATATCCTTGTGCCAAATTACTGAATCAAAAATTTCTTGATTCCTATTTTCAGATTTCATCTGAAACACCCAAGACACTAGATTCCTGCTGCATTGCCCCACAATGACTTCTACAGGCCTTCGACCAGTAAGAAGCTCAAAAAGAACAACACCAAAGCTGTAAATATCACCTTTGAATGTCGCTTTCAGTGCTTGACTATATTCTGGAGGAATATATCCTAAAGTTCCAACTAAATCTGTTGAAACATGTGTATCATAGGGTTGAAGTAGCCTTGAAAGTCCAAAATCAGCCAAATAAGCTTCGAATTTATCATCCAAAAGTATGTTGCTAGATTTAATATCTCTGTGCACAATATGTGGTTCACACTCCTTGTGCAAATAAGCTAGTCCATGAGCTGCACCTTGAGCAATCTTGAGCCTTACATTCCATTGTAGAGCTGAATTTCCATTCTCGCTCTCATGCAACCAATAGTCAAGGCTTCCATTCTCCAAGTAGGAGTAAATTAACAATCTGTCGTTGACATGCTGACAATAACCTTTGAGTGAAACAAGGTTCTTATGTTGAGCTCTAGAGAGTGCCTCCACTTCTGCTTGGAATTCTCGTTCTACCTGACCACAGTATCCTGAAAGTTTCTTGACAGCTACCTTTCTACCATTTGGAAGATTTGCCTTGTAGACAAGGCCAAACCCACCACAACCAACTATGTTTTCTTGGTTGAAGTTGTTGGTAGATTTGATCAAATCTTCAACTGTGAGATCCTTGCAATCTGAATTCTGAAAAAGCACCAATTTTGAAGTGACAACTGCTTCGGGTATCCTGTTTGGAAAGCTAAGCTCCTCATCAAAGTTATCCACTGGTTTATCCTCATCCTTCTTTGACATTCTTAGCAGAATAACTGCAATAAGTAGTGCAAGGCCCACTCCTGAACCAATTGTGATGCCAAGGACACTGTTTTTACCGAATTTACCCGATGAATGAGTGGAAATGTCGACAGTTTTTTCTTTGTTACAATGATTGTATGTTTCTCCACAAAGACCAAGGTTGCCCTCAAAGCTTGAATTTGGGAAACTTGAAAATTGTCCCCCAGCTGGAATTGTTCCCCATAAGTGATTATATGCCACACTGAACTTGGACAAGAATGTGAGGTTGTCAAATGATGGAGGAATAGTTCCGTATAGATTATTATTAGACAAGTCTAATGTTTCCAAATTCTTCATCTCAGAAATAGAGCTGGGAATTGTGCCGGTGATGTTGTTCCTGCTTAAATCTAAGATATGAAGTTCTCTCAAACGACCGATTTCAGGCCATATTGTTCCACTTAATCTGTTATTGCTCAAGTATATTGATGGAGGGAAACTCGAAGCATGGTTATATTGCAACCCATTGGCACTCTTGTTTCTCTTGACATAGAGAGGAATAGCAGAAGATGAAAAAAGACTTGATATATGATAATTTAGGGATATGAGGCCCTTCAGCTCTGTTAAACCTTTTGGTATTTCTCCAGTAAGAGAATTATTTGACAAATCCAAGTAGAACAGATGATCCATCCAACCAATCCAAGAAGGGACACTTCCTTCCAAATGGTTCCATGACAAATCAAGAACTTCCAATCTCGAGCAATTTAACAGCCAAGCAGGAATATGGCCTTTGAGACCACAATTTCCAAGTGCTAACACCACAAGGCTCTTGAAGCTTACCGTTAAGTTTTCTGAAATTTCTTCACCGTGGAAATTCTTTGTGAGGATAAGAGTTGTGAGATTTTTGCAGTGCTGCAGTACATAAAGCGCCCCAGATAGGTTCTCAAAGCTGTTGTTTGAGAGAGACAGAGTCAAAAGTGAAGTGAGGTTTGCATAACTCTCGGGGATTTGGCCAGTTAATTCATTTTTTGCAAGGCTTAACATTGTCAATTCATGGCAATTGGAAACAGAATTTGGAAGGGGTCCATTAAAATGATTACTACCAAGGTCTAACGTGGAAAGATTAGACAACCCAGAGAAATTAAGGCTAACAGAACCTGTCAAAGAATTATTTCGAAGATCAAGAACTTGAAGTTTTGAGCATAAGGCCAAGGTGGAAGGCAATAATCCAGAAAATGAATTGGAGTGCCCTATTAGCTGTTCAAGGTCCGAAAGATTCCCAAAAACATTTGGGAGCTCCCCAGAAAACCGGTTTCCAGAAATTATTAAAGATTTTAAGTTTGAGAGGTTACTTAGCTTCATGCTTAACTGACCGGAGAGGTAGTTCATAGAGACTGAGAGCTGCTCCAATGCTGACATTGAATACAAGGAATCAGGAAGATAGCCAGTGAAAAAATTGGAATCCAAATGTAACTCTTGGAGGGAAGTGCTGCAGTTTCCCAACCATTCAAGACCACCAGAAAAATTATTTTGTGATATATCAAGAATATGAATACCCTTAGAGAAGCTGCAAATTTGAGAATTGAACTGGCCCGTTAATGAATTGTTGCTTATGTTGAGAGCAACGAGATGTTCTAATCCCCCGAATTGGAAGAGATCTCCAACAAATAAATTGCTAGAAATATTCAGTATCTGAATGGATTGTAAACCAGAGAGTGCACCAAAAAGTGGTCCAGACAGAATATTATGGCTCAGATCAAGAACTTCTAACTGCTTCAAATTAGAGAACTCGGAAGGCAATCCACCTTGGAGACGGTTGAACGAAATATCAAGCACTTTCAGCTGATCCAGATAAGCTAAAGAACTTGAAATTGTGCCGTTAAGACCCATTCTAGGTAGAATCAACTTGGACACTCTACTACCTCCATCAACCACATCATCACAAACAACTCCAACCCATTTGCAGCAGAAAACATCATCTGACCATGCTGTGATAATAGACCCTTTTGTAAGGTTGCCAGCAAATTCCTTCAGGGCCAACAAATCATGCTGGTCACAGGAACTGGCAAGGGTCTCAAGTCCCACAGAAAAGAAAATAAACCAAGCCAAGAAACTCCATCGCACAAAAGCCATAGGGCAATATCTTCGCAATTCCATTTCAGAAACCAAAAGAAATAATATACTCGTTCAGCTTCAAAGGATCACTAGAAGATCATTGCTTTCCACACAACTCGGAAGACCCCAACCTCCAAAATTTTTCAACACTCGGTAAAATGGACCAAACTGTAACTGCATACATAAAAAAGACAAACAACGAGGTGAAAAATTGATATCACCAACACACGCCAACATCAAATACTGGAAGAACAAGAAGAAGAAAATACTACTAAATCTGAATGCAAATTAAAAAAAAAAACAACCCACTTCAGGAGAGAGGATGCTCAAATAAAGAAAAGGGATCATTTTACAACAGCGTGAGGATGAAGCAATCAATAGTAACCATTTGAAAATAAAAAGTACACAAAGGGAGTGAAAAAGAGCATTGAATTCACGTAGAAGCAGTGAGATACCTAACAGAAAGTAAAGATCCCATTAGCATTAACATTGCAGGTAGCTGAAGTCTATGTTCAACAGTCACCATTCAACCAAAACCTCGGCATTCTAAGGCCACCCAGAAAGTTCTTTTTGGTAAAAATGTGATTTTGGGTCAGTTAGAAGGCAGAAAAGTTTGAAAAGAAGCACAGAAAGCGTTGAAGAAGCATTAAAGAAGAGGAATGGAAAGTCATAATGCATTTTACCTAACCTTTTCAGACTTTTGGTCAATTGGGTCTCTGTTTCAGAGCAGGGGTGTATGATTTTCAGAACCAAAAAGGAGGTGGTGGAGTAGAGAGGAAAACAAAAGAAAGGGATGTTTCACATCAATCAACAGTGTAAAGGAGAAAATGTAGCACGGGTGCTATATCTCACCACCTTACTATTTTTTTCAATAGATAAAAGGGCATTAATTATAAAGGAGAACAGTGTATCATTTTTTTATTATCATAATACTCTTCACCTCTTTCATTTATTTTTCACAGCACATTGTTCCTGTTTGGATATGTTCAAATTTGTTTCAGTTTGTACAAAATTGGATAAACTTGATCTTGTTTTCATATAGAGATCTCTCTCTATCTAAATATAAAATTGAAATATAATATATATATATATATATAAACTTAAATTTATAAATTAGTTTTATAAGATTTAATTAAATATATACTTAATTTTTTAAATGATATAAGAACATGTTAACCAATTTTAAATTAATTACAAAACTGAGGTGAAAATCTTTCAAACAAAAACAACATGTTTGTAGTTATTTATCCTTTTGTGAAAGGATTAAAATAGAAAGAAAATGAAAAAAGATAAAAAAAAGCTTGATAAGAGATGGATAGAATTAAGATTATTAAGATTGAAAGAAGCTAAGAAAAAAGAAAAAGAAAAAGAAAAAAAATGTGTTTGGAGAATTAATACAAATGGATAGAATTTTAATGTTACCATACAAAATAAGTTGGACAAAAAACTGATCATTGTTTAATTGGATAGAAAAGTTGAAAGAAAAAGAAATTACGAGATGTTTCTTTTTTCTTAATATATATTTTACGTCATGGAAGAAAAATAATTAACATTATAATTATAATTTTAGTCATTTTAATAAATAAAAATCCCGTTCTTTGCTTCCCAAAGGGATGCCAAACAACTGGTTTTTTTTTTCTTTTCTTATTTTTCTCCTTAATCAAATAACATAAAATTGTTTAATCTCTTCTATTTTTTTTTTCACTCTTCCAAATTTGTCCTAGAAAGAGTTTGATGCTTTTAGTTTAAAATATATAAAACAAAATGTTTCTAAATAAGTTGTTTATTGAAAAAATAATTTTTGGAGAATAACATCTCAGTAGCATATGAACATCCACATGCATGATAACAAATATTCGTTTTCTATTTATATTTATATTTTCTCAGTATTATGATAATTTTCGTGGTTTATATTTTTATCTTTTATGCAATTAGTAATAAATTGTGTTTGTTTTGAATAAATGGTTTAGTTTCACATTTTAGTCACGTTAATACTAGTCTATTGTTTTTATTCTAATTTTTCCTGTAAATATTATTTTTGGTTAATTTTAGTTGTATTGAATTGATCATTGATATGGTTTCATTTTGCATAAATGGTATATGGTTTGTAGTATTAGGAGTTTTCTTCTATTTTTAATAATTTTTTAAATTGAGGGAATTTGGTTTGTTCAAGAAATTGACGCTTACTCATTTACATTAATTAGAGTTTATAAATATATTTTTTTAACAGTTCTTACGGGATACATTACAATTTTTAAATTTCTATTTCTTTTTTAATTTTGTCCTTGTATGATGGTCTTTGTATATTCACATTCTTTTTAAATCTTACCAAATATTTAGTTTTTCACATGCTTTCATTAAAAGAACCATCTAATAATAGATTACCATTAATTTGCACTAGGTTCACAAATATGTGACAAATACTTCTTCATTATGAGATACAGTATTTGCACGGTGTATACATATTTTAAACATTCATATCATTTCTAAAATTGTGTTTATTCAAGTGTTACTTATGACTTAATATATACAAAAGTTAACATTTAAAAGGGAAAGAAGCATTTATAGAGATTTTATCGGATGAATTTTACCGATAAATATCGGTGAAAATACGTGTAGAACAAGAGAAACATTATGGAATGTAGTTAGTGTAATAGTCATGTCAATATGATAATTCAATAATTAAAATTCTATTTTACCAACGATATTAGTGATAGACTTTATCAATAGATTTTATTGAGAAATATTACTGATAACTTTTTATTTCATCGGTAAAATTTAGTCAAAAATTTAACATTGTGGTTAATTTATATTTTTGTTTCCTCACCAGATAAATCTCATATCTTGATCAATATTTTAGGTGTTCATTTTCTAATCAATATTATGAATATCTATGATCATTTTCTTAAACACTATTATATATATATATATATATATATATATATATATATATAAATTAAAATGTTAACTATCTCCATATCTTCTTAAAAACTAAAAAGCATAGTTTAGACGTGCTTTTTTTGTTACTAATAAAATTAACAAATTTCTTTTCTTGTCTTTATAAAATAAAATTGTTTGAAATTCATATTTCAAAAATTAAAATTTATGAGTGACTATTAGATGGTAAATGTTACCATGCGATATTTCCAAAATAATAATTAGATCTCTAAAATAAATATTATTTATTTATTTTAAAATGAACTCCAGAAACTAATAAAAATGTATATTCCGAAATTTGAAGGATTAAAGTTAGAATTTTTTATGAAAGTTTGATTATTAATATAGTTTATAAGTAATAATTTCAACATTTTGAAAAATGAGAAAAAAAATGTCATAAATGAAGAGCATACCTCCAAACGTTGGAAAACACAACCAAAAAGTCAAACAAAATAAAGTCTACATGGGACTGACATGTCGTGGTGTAAAAATGAGATAAGAGATTAAAGAGGTTAAAATACCATTTTTTTCAAAAAGAATTAGCAACAAAAATGTTCATTATTAATTGGTCTTGACCTTTCTACTACTAAAATCTCATATTTTTTAATAATTTTATTTTGAATTTTTTTTTAAATATTTATAAATTTTGTTATAAAAAAAATTGCAGAAAATTATTGTCAATTCTTTTTGCAAAATATTTTGCATAAAACACTTTTTGCAACAAATTTTGTAGGAAATACTTACGAATTTTATAATTTTGTAGGAAATAATTACCCATGAAGGAATTATTTACCAACTAAGATTCTTAGAAAAAATAGTAGGAAAATATCTTTTCTTGCAAATTCTTTTTACAAATTTATAAGAAAATTTTCATGTAATATGAGAATTTTTAGTAGTGTCCAATTGCGTTTTTCAATTTTAAAAATTTTGGACGACAAACATTTTGTAGTATTTTCTCAAGTGTTTGCACTCTTTTTTTATGTATTTTTTTTATCTTTGGATCATCAAAGTTGTTCCACAAAACCTACTCCAATACTTAATATACTACCTTGTGAGAGTTGATTCTCAAATAAACAAAGGTTAAAAATAACAATTCAAGAAATATTCAATTATAAATATTTTTTTTAGGACTCTGAAATCTCTAAGACCACTCAGAACCTTCTATGACTATTGGAGTATTCTTAGTTTTGATCTTCTCACCAGATTCTTAGTTGGCATTGTAGTAGGGGGTGCACTTACCAAGGTGTTCCGATGATCAAGTTAGTGAAGGTTCAATTGGAGTTCAAATAATAACAATTCACTAAGAAAAATTAACCTTTTAACCATTACTTCTTCCTCTATTTATAGGGGGAGTTGGTGGGTCTTTAATATAGCAAGATTAGCAAAGGCAATAATCTTATTTTACTTGATTTAAGCACTATTTTTCTTGTGTTTAGGGCAACATTAATCTAAGACCAATCTGGTGGTCTTTGACTATCGCACAATTGTGGACGAGGTGGAAAGGACTTTAATAGACATTTTGGTCTAAACAGTAGTCGACTATCATGTAAATGCAACCTATGAAGTGCTTCATGATGCCAACAAAAGACAAAGAACATCAAATAGATTGACAAAAGGTTGATCAAGCTTAAATAGTGAAGGAACAAGAAAATCAACCACCATGAAGTAGATTCATTAGATAAGTAGAAAATCCATTTAGTCTATCTATCAAAAGAATTTTTTTTTCTCAAGTGTTAGCCTTGAAAGTCAAATTACATGAAATCATTTTTCTAAAAGTAATCGGTTCAAAAATATTAAAATTTTTGAAAATGGTAATTGATTACTAACAAACTATAATTGATTATAGCTATGTGAAAAATGGTTTTTGAAATTTTGATGATGCCAACAAAAGACAAAGAACATCAAATAAATTGAAAAAAGGTTGATCAAGCTTAAACAATGGAGGAACAAGAAAATCAACCACCATGAAAAAGATTCATTAGATAAGTGGAAAATTCGTTTAGTATCTATCAAAAGAATCTTTATTTTTTTTTTCTCTAGTGTTAGCCTTAAAAATCATTTTTTTTTCTAAAAGTAATCAATTCAAAAATATTAAAAATTTTGAAAATGGTAATTGATTACCAGAGCTATGTGAAAAATGATTTTCAAAATTTTGATGATGCCAACAAAAGACATAGAATATCAAATAGATTGACAAAAGGTTGATCAAGCTTAAACAACGAAGGAACAAAAAAATCAACCACCATGAAAAAGATCCATTAAATAACTAGAAAATTTGTTTAGTCTATCTACAAAAAAATCTTTATTTTTTCCCCAAGTGTTAGCCTTAAATCAAATTACATGAAATCATTTTTCTAAAAGTAATCAATTCGAAAATATTAAAATTTTTGAAAATGGTAATTGATTACCAAGCTATAATTGATTAACAAAACTATGTGAAAAATGGTGTTCGGAATTTTGAATTGATAGTCCATTATGCTCATGTTGTAATTGATTACCATGATCTATAATTGATTACCAATAATGTGTAACTTATTACCAACGTCCAAATTTTCTAAAAACTTACAACTCTTTCAGAAAAAAATTATAACTCTTCCAAAGTGATATAAAGGTTAAAAAAATCCATTATAAATATGAGTTATGACTTAAAAAAAGGATAAGGTTTTCATATTGTGAAATATACTACTCAGAACAACTCTTGGTCAAACACTTGCAAAATTATTGAGAATTCTTACAGGCTCTTACAGGCTCTTCATCTTGTATTATCTACTCTCTCCAAGAGAGTTTATTTCTATGAAAGTTATTATGCGGTAATAAAGAGAGGTTGTAACATCCTGGTAGGATATTACTTATATAAATAAAATAAACCATTTATCGAAATAAAATTCTCATTTATTGTCAAATCATTCCCAAAAGCGCGGGAATTTAAACTTTAAAACGTAAGAATCTCGATATAAGGTCAAACATTCATAAGCAGTCTTTACAATTCAAAAGCTAAAATCAGTAAACAAACCAATCATTAGATTACATGAAAATTTAATAAAAAGTCTTTATAAATCCCCCATGTAATCTATTCCCGCTCTCCGCCACTAAGCATCTCTTGGCTCACCTGTAACATCATTTGCTCCCGGATAACAAGTTACCCGATCATCGCCATACACAAATATATAGGGTGAGCTATGCACATAGGTAAAATAAATATGAAATAAACCCACCCAAATATCTCATAATTATTTAACTTTTAAACAAAGGAAACACCCACTTTCCCACACTCATAACCATTATGATCTTATGCATGTAATCTTGATCATGGAACTTTTCCGTGCTCCCACGAACCTCCTCGCTTGTGGTCCAACCTACGAGCCTATCTCGCTCGTAGTCCTGCTTCACGGACTCTCTCGCCCATCATCCGAACTCCTCGTTCGGACCTGGACACGCATACTCGCCTTTCCTACTATGAACTCCCACGTTCATAGCATTCCCAAGCTGAGCATGAAATGAACTCCCTCGCTCATTCCTCCCAACAAGGGTACCTCCGGTGAACTAAACCGTTCCCGTTCCGCATGCGGTCCACCTGACACAAACTCCTCGCTCATGCCACCAACCAAGCACATCCTAGATCGCCTATGGACTTGGTCCATCAAGTCCAGCATCACAAACAAATTTTCCAGCCATAGCCGTATCCGCCTGGCGCTACCAAAGTGCCGCCGGGCAGAACCCAAGCAAACCGCTTGGCGCACCATTCTGCGCCGCTAGGCGCCACTTACGTTTAGTGGCCACTGCCACTGTTTTAGGTGTCTTCTGCCTGGCGGCTCGCCCCGCGTCACCAGGCGCCATACCACTAGCATAGTGCTACTGGTTTTTGGCACATAACAGACCTTATTAGACCCCAAAACCACTCATACACATATTATCATGCAACCATATTTATACAGACCTCAATAATACTCCCATAACAACATTCCAAAGCATTATTATTCGTAATTTCACAATCCAAGCCATACTTATACTTAAATATAATGCAAGTAATCCAGGATTTATTCCCTTTTCCCATTGGCACGTGTTAACTCCCTTTGTAACTCAATATCCCAAAGAAATACATAATTACATTACAATACACAATTTACCACATTCAGATGCATAATCCCCTAATTCTTTCATGCATTTGACTTCATAAGACTAATCCTTATACACTCTAACATTTAATTCCATCATATGTTCAATTTTATAGGCCCTTGAACAACTATCCCATTTCATGAATCAAGGACCCTCGAACCATAACCCCAAGAACGCAAATCATAGAGCCACTTAAGATGCCACTGCTTTGACAAGTCACCTGGCGGCAGTCCTAGTGCCGCTAGGCGGTGCGTGACCATTTGGGTTCTGCCAGATTTCTCTCGCACCCAATGTGACTTGCAACCACTCTGATTTCAATATTCCCCTTCAGACTAACATGCTTTCACATGCACACAACATCCAGACTTCATAATCTAATCATGTTATCATCAATTCTACGCAAACAGTGCATCATTCATAAACATCATTGTTATTCATTCCCAATTCCAATATGAACCCTAAATCCCAAATTCTGGTGAAATTCATGCAATGTTTCCATCAATTAAACATTCACAGATAATAACAACATACCAAATACACTCATATCATAAGAAACAACTCCAAACGTCCCCACATCACTGGAACACCCAAAAATGCGAGAAACTGAGCAAGTCAGTTCGTGTCGCCTGGCAGACCGCACCTAGCTGCCAGGCGGTACATAGAAGAAACCCAAAAAATGGGTTTTGGAGATGTGAGTCGCCTGGCGGGCCTTCAACGCCACCAGGCAGTTTCTGGAATTTTCCAGAAACGCGACGTGAATCCACAAAAATCCAAAAAAACACAGCCCATTGATCCAGAATAGTACGAAATCATATAATTGGCATACAACACACAAAATTAAACTCCCCTAACCTGATTTTCTTGCTATTTGCAGAATGAAGAACAACTCCAAGCTCTCTCCTTCTCTCTCAAAACTCTCTTAATTATTTGTTAATTACTCTTAATTGTTCTAAAACGATGCTAGGGTTTTCTTCTACCCTTTCATATTCAATCCAAAATCAAAAATACAAAAAATAAGGTTTAATTTGGGTTCTCCAAGGTTTGAACCCACAACCATGCCAATGTCAAATCAATGCTAAACCATCATGCCAATTCATGTTTCTTGCTAACTAATATAATTCAATAATTTTATCACCATTCAACATGCTCAATCATATTATTAAAACAACAATAATTAAATAACACCCAATTGGCATACATAGGACTCGAACCCAAGTCCTTTCACACAATCAAGTACTCTTAACCATTTGAGCTAGTACTTTTCCACATCACCTTCATCAACATTTAATGCCATAAAGGCTCTCACTACCCGCATCTATTAATTAATTATTTATTTAATCAATTAATTTCACGGGTTTTACAGAGGTTTTCTTTGTGTGTAAAAAAAATTTAAACACAAGGAAAAGGGTTCCTGAGGTGATTGGGTGTTCATCATTTGTAAAGGATTTATAAAGATAGTGAAAATATCAAGTGGGTAACTTAAGGATTGGATGCAGTAAGGGTATGGCCGAACATTGAGTTTGCACTTCTTCTTCCTTATCCTTTTATATGTTTATTCTTTAAATTACTTGTTAATAAAAAATCCCACAATGCCAAAAAGCCATTATTATAAAAGTTCACAAAAGTCCTATAGGTCAAGGTCAGCCTATAGACTTTATTTTTAAATACAAAAAATATATTTTAAACTTTCGATTCAGGTCGGCCTTTAGCAACTAGAACAACTATCTCAACCTTTAGCAAAATTGGCCAATATTGACCTTCAACTCGGGCAGGTTCATCTCGACCTTTGGTCTAGGCTAACGAGTTTTAAACTTCAGCACGGGTCGGCTTGAGACAACTGTCGACCTGACTCGGCCGAACTCAGCCATACTTTGGTCGACACAGACTCGAACGAACTCAACCAAATTTTGGTCAAACCCGACTTTGCCGAAGTTCAATCAGGGCCAACTTGCGCCAATTTGGCCGAATATCAAACAAGGTGAGCTTGGTCAAATTTGACCAAATTTTGCCAATTTGGCCAAGTAATCAAGATCTTAAGGAGTGATAATGCCAACGAATACTTTTCTTCTGGTTTTTCTAATCTTTTAAGATCACATGGTATTCTACATCAATCCACTTGTCTATATACACCCGAACAAAATGGTAGGGCAAAAATGAAGGATTGACAATTGTGGAAACGTTGGTACCTTATTGATTGGTGCCGACCTTCCTACCCATAATTGAGGTGATGACATTCTCACTAGTTGTTATCTTATTAATAGAATGCCTTATTCTCCTTTGAACAATAAAATTCCATATTCCATCATGTTTCCAAATGAACCTCTTTTTTCTATTTCTCTTAGAGTATTTGGTTGTGTGTTTTATTCATAACATATCTAGAGGTTTAGGTAAACTTTTACCTGAGCTATCAAATGCGTCTTCTTAGGATATTCACATATTAAAAAACAATGTCGATATTATTCTCCTAACACTAAAAAATACTACATGTCTGCAAGTGTCACCCTTTTTAAAGAAACTATTTTTTTCTCTTCCTCTTCATAAGATGTAAACTTTGTCCAACAGGTTTTGCTTATGCCTGTTGTTGAACCCTCTATGTATACATTTCCAAACATTATTCCATCTTCTTCCAATACTTCAAATTTCTCTCATCAGCCTACCAATACTTCAAATTCCTCTCATCAACCTAGCTTTCCTAGACCATCATCACCTTTGGCTTATTGTCATTTGCAAAGGTACTCGCTCTACTCACAATCCTCATCTTATTTATAATTTTCTATGTTATCATCAATTGTCTCCTCATATTATTCTTTATTTCCTCAATCGCTTCTGCTACAATTCCTAAAAATTGTGAAAGAGGCACTTATCATCTTAGATGGTGACAAGCCATGATTGTTGAAATACAGACTCTTGAATAAAATAGTACATGGGAATTAGTTCATTTTCCATCTGGAAAGAATACAATTGGTTGTCGTTAGGTGTATTCCATAAAAGTTAATGGTAAGGTTGATCGTCTTAAAGCTCGATTAGTAGCAAAATGATACACTTATATTTGTGGACTTGACTACAATGATACCTTTTCTCTTGTGGCAAAAATAACCGTTGTCAGGCTTTTCCTTGCCATAGCAACTATTCATCATTGTCCACTTCATCAACTAGATATTAAAAATGCTTTTTTTGTATTGTGATATAGAAGAGGAGATCTACATGAAACAACCTCCTGGGTTTGTTACTTAGGGAGAGTCTGGTTTGGTTTCTAAGTTGTATCGCTCTCTTTATGGTCTTAAGTAATATCCTAATGCTTGTTCAAAAAATTCAGCCACATTGTTCTATCTTTGGGGCCGAAACGTAATGAATATTCTCACACCTCCCATGAAAAATGTGTGTACATAATGATATAGTGATCATAGGCAACGATGCTGGTAAAATCTCTTAATGAAAGGAACACTTATGCCATCATTTTCAGACCAAGGATCTTGAAAGGCTAAAATATTTCCTAGGCATAGAAGTAGCCAGTCAAAGGAAGGAGTTGTAATTTCTCAAAGGAAATATGCTCTTGATATGCTCAATGAGATAAGTATGATCGATTGTAAACAAATGGATTATCCCATGGATCTAAATTAGAAATTAATGGTAGAACATGGAGAAGCTTTCTCTAATCCAGAAAGGTACGTAAGACTAGTTGGAAAACTTATTTATCTTACTATTACTATATCAAATATGTCCTTTGTAGTTGGTGTTGTGAGCCAATTCATGCAAAATACTTGTGTTGATCACTAGAATGTTGTCATTTGTATTATAAGATATCTTAAAAAAGCTTAAGGACAATGACTACTTTATGAAAATAAAGGAAATACCCAAAGTTTTGGATATTGTGACATTGATTGGGTTGGTTCTCCCATGGATAGACGATCTACCATGGGATATTGTGTTTTGCTTGGAGGAAATATTGTCTCGCAGAAAAGTAAAAAGCAAAATGTTGTTGCACAATCATCTATTGAAGCCCAACATAGAGTGATAACATCCTTAACATGTGAACTTATATGGGTTAAACAATTACTACAAGAATTAGGTTTTCTGCGACAATCAACCAATGAAGATGTATTGTCATAATCACATTGCTCTCCACATTGCTTTTAATCTTGTATTCCATGAGAAGACCAAACACATTGAAACTGATTGTTATTTTATTTGAGAAATTGTTATCCAAAGAAATTTGCACTGAGTTTGTTGGATCAAATGACCATCTTGCAGATGTATTACCAAAATCCTTAAGAGGTCGTCAAATTGAATTTATTTGTTCTAAGCTTGTCACATACAATTTGTATGCTTCAATAGAGGGGGAATGCTAGAATAAATAATCTTAAATAAGATTTATTTTGTTGTATGCTAGAATTAGTACTTAGGAGAATGATTTAGACCTAGTTCCTAGGAGCATATTTTAGAGTTCTCTACTTTTCTCTCATCCATTGTATTTAATGTATCCCAAACAACTATAAATACAAAAACCTCAAAGAGGAGTAAATACTTTCTCAAATTTACTCAAAATCTTCTTTACTTTAATCTTTAGTCAAATGATGAAACTCCTTGTTGTAGGAAAGCTTGGAGTGAATTTCCATTCAGAATGACATTTGAAATGTAGTGAAACTTGAAGATGAGTGAAAAAGGTTTTCAAAAGTTTCTAAGAGAAGTTAGAACTCCAAACTCACAAGGAAGGCTTTGTGGAAGAAGTTTAAAAGATAAATTTCTCTTCTAATGAAAACTTTGAAAGAGAAAAAAGATTTGCAAAAGTAACATCAATTCTCATTCTTTCAAAAGTGATCTTAAGATACAAGACTATTTATAACCTTGGGTAACTAACATCTCTTGTGCTAAATAAACTGTAAATAAAGCTTACAAGATACACTAATTTCCCAGTTACTATAAACTTATCTTCTATAACACTCTATCTAATCACCAAAATTACAAACTGAATGATAAAGTAATACATCTCAAATTAAATGTAAATAAAATTTCCTAAATACTCTTAAACTTTTCATATGACACCTTATATACACGTGTTCCATGTGAATTCCGATTTCAATTATAAGTCCACTAAGATATGACCAAAATAAAAAGAATATTACACAAACTTTTATTATAAATCCACTCTTCTTTAATTCTTTTAGTCTTGACTCTTGTGATGAGTTCCTTTCTTATCATTCTTTAATCTCACCAAATAATGGAATTTGAGATAATAAGTTGATTTGTAGTTATTTAAAAAGAATTAACCATGGACTTTATTGCTTCAAATTTTTGTGGGTTCAAGGTGAGATTTGTAAGGAAAACTGTAATGGAAGGTGTTCTTATTAGGCCAAATACTACCCTTATCCCTTGATTCTCGAAGTTCTCCTTTGCTCTTATCTCTGATCCTTCGTCTTCGACCTTCGGTTCCCTCAGAGTTCTTTGTTGAAGGAGAAGAGAAGGACAAGAAGCTGAGTAACAAAAGCTGAGAGATGAATGGAAGACAAAGAAGAAGAATGAAGAAGAGGAGGTGAAGTTGTGGTGTGCGACGCAAAAGTTGAAGGAGACAGTGATAGTTGGAGCTAAAACTGAGAAAAAAAAGCAATGAATTAGTTAAACATTCAAGCAGTCAAATGGTAATGCAAGAAATTGGAAAAATATGAGGGTGCAAGAAGAAAAAACCCCTATGTTTCATGTGAAGCCCATTTTCAATTATAAGTCCACTAAGATATGGCCGAAACAATAAAAAGAATATTACACGAACTTTTATTACAAGTCCATCTTACTAGTTCTTTTAGTCTTGACTCTTGTGGTAAGTACCTTGCTTATCACTCTTTCATCACCATGTAAGGGAATTTGGGAGAATAAGTTCACTTGTAGTTATTTAAAAAGAATTAAGCGTGGACTTTATTGTTTTATTGACTTCTCTCGATTATTATGTTCGGTATTGACAATACTGATATTACTGATATTCTTACGATCGATCACTTAAGAGTTTTTGGTTTGAGTTCCGCACTTCGGTTGACCGATGGGTGTAAATGTACATAACGCAATAAAAAGAGAGAAAAAAAAAGAAAAAAAAAATGGAACTAGTTGCAAGAATGTACATAATATATAATTGATTATGTTAAAACAAAACATACGTTATGTTAATAATAGGTATTTTGTGTTTTTCATACGTAATTGATTATGAAGCAGAGATAACTGATCACAGGACAACAACAGATTATGGACCCTCATACTCAATTACGTTTTTCTTTTTCTTTCACTTTTACAATTATAATAATAAATAATAAATAATTTTTTTTTTCATTAATTTCTTTCCAATCAAAACGGTTATATTTCCACCTTTTCCTACATTTACTTTTCTTGTTTTCTCTTTTTTACCTTATATTTCCATCTCCCCACAAAATGAAGCATTAGTGTGTAAAGTGAGTGACCAATCAATTTGCACATTAAACAAATCACTTTGACTATTGATAACAACAGAAATTGGCTTAGAAATTCCAATAAATTCACATAAGTTTGTTTTCTGCTTGTATGCAGAAATATAATTAATTTCAAATAGGAGATACAAGCAATACAAGGAGACCATGAAGAAGATTTACCTCTATCTGTTATACAATCATTCGCTAAACTTTCTTTTGTTTGTCTGCATAATACAGAGCGTATTTGAGGAGTGTGCACCATAACCACGGTCTGACATATGGGAAAAGTGAGGTTTTGAAGATCAACTTTTCCAGAAAAGAAGATTTCAGAGACGAGAAGATGACTTTGTAGACCTTGGCTCTTCACTATATTTATACACGCCAATACCTCGCTTTCTTCCAAGTCTTCCAGCATCAACGTACTGCACAAGGAGAGGGCATGGTGCATATTTATTGTCTCCAAGACCAGCATGAAGAACTCTCATTATTGACAAGCACACATCCAATCCAATGAAGTCTGCAAGCTCTAAAGGACCCATTGGATGGCTAGTACCTAGCTTCATTCCTTTGTCAATATCCTCTTTGGTTGCAACCCCAGTGTAGAGAGTAAAAAAGGCTTCATTTATCATAGGCATAAGGATTCGATTCACTATGAAACCTGAATAATCCTGGGAGGTAATTACTACCTTGCCCAACCTACACATTGAGCAAACACAGAATTAAGAGAATATTATGACAGTGAATTCTGTCATACTGCTACTTTAGATATTAAACCACACAATCAATCCACATTCAAAACACGATTTTTTTTTCCGCAAATGACACTATTTAGAAAAAAACTTCTCCAACCAGCACTCATTATTGTTCATGGTGTGAATTCGGTATTAAGAAAGTCGAATTCCCACCTCCGTTTTGCGTTTTGCTTTTCTAGTAACAAAAACTCTCCCGGAATTTGGTTTCCAGGGACAGAATTATAACAAAGAAATTGCAACAAAAACAACAGATGGAAGGTTGAAATTCGATTCCAAAATCGAATTCCGACTTACTACAGTGTTCCGATCTTACCCTCCTCCAACACTACACAACAAAAAACAAGCAAAAATCGCATATTTAAGATCCGAATTCGACTTCTAGAGACCTCATTCCGTCGAGTTTGTTGAAACAGTGACATTTACGCAAAGAAAATCCCATAATGGAGTAAATGTACAAAGGGACTCAGATATCATATTTACAAAGTTTATATATTTATACAAAACTATATGGATCAAACATCTTGTCAAAATTAGTTTATTTTTCTCATCGTATTACATCAAATCAATTATCGTATTTATATATAATCTATGAAACAAAGAAAATTGAGAGAATGATTTTGAGTTTGTATGTTTGATGAGAACTAAATAGAAAAGAGAAACTAAATAATAGGTGTCGTATAAGTACTGTTACTTCATTTATAACATATTTTCAGGTTTCTCTTTATCTGTCTTCATTTTGTTTTACCATATTTCTCACTTATTTTCATTTATTCATTTTATTTGTATCTTCTTTTCTTTTCTGTGTTATATATTTCCTTAAAGTTTCCTATAATCTTATTTAGTAGGTGAGAAATTCGGGAGACAAGGAAGCATGAATTATTATTTTATTTTTTGTTTAAAGAGGAAAAATAAGAAAACTATAATTTTAAAAATATTAAATATAATTTCTTTTCTATTTTTCTTCTATTAATTATTTTTAACATAAATATTATTTCTCCCATGCTTATATAGGATAGCCGTACCCTCACAGAACAGGGGAATCAAACATTGTTACCTCTGCGACAATGCTTTCGTAGTTGCAAATGTCTCGTCAGAAGTGTCTGCTCCCCGTATAATCTCAATCAATTTCTTCAAAGGCGGAGGGTTCATAAAATGCATTCCGATCACCTGAGGAAAATGAAGTTAATTTCTTAATATATATTAAGTTACACATATTCTTACCTCGTCAATCATTTAATATAAAACATAATTTTCTTTTTTTGATTATTGAATAATGATCATTTATTGTCTTAAATATTTATGTTAAATTTCGTAAGTAGCTCAAGTATAAATTTTTAAACCTCAAATAACTGAACTGAAAAATAGAGAGAGTTCCTTAATAAATTTAAGGATTTATAGTTTGTACACAAGTCAAACTCAAGCAATTAACGAGTCTGTAATAAGACACTATCCACGTTGCAACTGACGATTGTGCATTAATTCTTGAGTTGATTTTGTACTACACGTAGATTTAAATACAACTATTAGAATAGAAAAATCGTTTTATAAAAGACTAATAAAGAAAATCTCAGGCGAATTTTCTGTGGAATAAGGAAACCCAACAAAACATATAACTATGAAATAAAATTATTTAATAAAATTTTACTTGCTTAATCTTTCTAATTTGTTTAAGAAAGTACGAAAACATCTCTAATATTTTCTCAAATTTCTTCACATTCTAGATTTTTTTAAATTTTACACACTTTTTAATTTGTTTTAAATGTTATATTATTTCCTTAATACATAATACATGCACCTTTTTAAGTCTTAAAATGCTGAATGTATTTATCCTTTTATATTACATATGCATCTTTATCAAAAAAAGGTCACTGCAATAATTAAAAAAATGATGTAAGGTCAATATGAATTCAACCACATGTGAATGTACTTCTACACTGTTAAGGTCAATTAAGCACATGTGAATTCAACCAAGACTTCCAAGGTACTGTTAAGGCCAATATGAGAGCACTTATCTTAGGTAGATTTCCTACTTAGTTGCTTTCTACAATTATCTATTCCACACTTAGCTATCAGCATTTACTGTGAGCACGACAACTGCCACACCAAATGTTCGATCTTTCCGTACTTTGTACTAGGGAAAGGTCCTCTTAATGCTTGAATGTCCCCATTGGTGCAATTTTCTACAAGGCTGCATCTTCTACGAATATGTGGACACAACCACAACCTATGCCCGATTCTTGAGTACAATTTTTTACACGAGTGTCCCTCCTATGCCTAAAGGAACACAACCACAATCCCCCCACCTCTCTATGGTCGAATCTGATGCAATCTTTTAATATAAAAAAAGAATAAAAAAATGTTACCTTATCAAAAACATAAATGAGTGCTCTATATTGCGCTAAAAGTTGTACTTAAACTAAAAGTTGTAGTTAAACTAAAAATTGTGCAAATAACTATTTTAAGAGTTTAATTACTCTAAGTTGTATTAAGAGTTCAACGACAATTTATATCAAAAGTTTAATTACTCTAAATTGTACAACAAATTGTGTAACAATTTATATCAAGAGTTTAATTATTCTAGTTGTACTATTAGAACAATCTAAATTAAGAGTTTAATAGCTCTATGTTGAATAACAATCTATATTGAAAGATTAATCGCTTGCAATTTATACTAAATATTATACACTAATCTATACAGAGAGTTTAATTACCCTTGGTTAGGACTACATCTCGCAGACAAATTTATACAAAGAGCTTAGTCCCTCATGGATTGTACCAAATGTTGTAAAACTATACAAAGAGTTTAGAAGAGTTTAGAAGATTTTAGAAGTAGGTTTGTACTAAATTTTGTACATCACCTATACAAAGCATTTAGTGACTCTTGGGCTTGTACTAAATGTTGTAGACAGATTTATACAAAGAGTTTAATCCCTATAGATTTATACTAAACATTGTATTTCCATCTTTATAAATGACCACTAAACATTGTCCTTCATCTTTCTAAATGAACACTAAATATTGTGTTTCAATTTTTTTGTAAATGCACACTACTTATTATGTTCAATCTTTATAAATGATTATTAAACATTGTGCTTCAATCATATTAAAAGAGCACTAAAATAAGGTATTTAAAGAAAGGTCCAAAGAAGTTAGCCATATAAAATTCAAGCTAAAAAGCTCTTACAAAAGAATAAAGTTGTTCATCCTCAAAAAAGAATCAATCAAATGCATCTTGGTAACAAAATTATTTGGATTCATAAATTGGAAGCTTATATATAACTACTCACACCATCTAGAAGAATATTAATTATCAACTGAAGTCACTTAATAGAAGATACTATAACAACTATTTATATTCATTTTTTATCTATTCATATTCTTTTTCATCTATTGAGACTCAAAATTTATATAATCAAATACCTCACCAAAGGCTCTAACTATACTTCTACTGACTTTATTATTGCATAGTTTTCTGCAGAAGAATCGTGTATAATCTAATAACTGAGCACACTCTGATAACTCCGCACAGTGTATTTCTATACTGTTACTATTATCGCAGAGTTCTCTGCAAATAAACCTCACTCGGTGCTTATACAATTCTTTCAAAACTCATCCTTCATTCACATCTAGACAAAGATTTCACTTTTCTAACAGCTTATCTACTTATACCAAATGTCTCGATAAGAAAAATAAAATATAATTTTAGAAAACTTAGCATAATTTACTACTTTTTTTTTATTTAGAAATGTTTCTCAAGAAGTTTGATCGAAACTTAAAATATTAACTAAGAAATACCTGGCGCGGCCTGGTTGTAGAAGAAGCTATACGCGTGATGGAAATGGAGCTCGTGTTTGAAGCCAAAATCGCAGAACTCTTCGCAATCTTGTCCAATTTAACGAATAAACTCTTCTTTACCTCTTCGGATTCCACAATCGCTTCGATTATAAAATCCGCCGTGTGAAAGTCCTCTAAATTCGTGGTAAAACGCACTCGTTTCAACACCTCAACTCCCGCCGCCTGTCACATACAAAACAAATTCATCCTCAAATCGTGTAATTCATTCTAACTGTTCGAAGAAAAGAAACAAGTTTTTTCGGTAAATTAAAATTAATTTCTCAAAGAGACTACAATCAAGCACAACATTCGGTTATACAAAACGCTAGTATAAGCAATTGAGGTTAATAGAGGGTTTGATTTTGGAGTGACCTGAGAAAGGGTGCCTTTGGAAACAAAACGGTCGATAGAGGAGGAGATTGAAGAGGAGGCTTTGGAAAGGGCTCGGTGATCGAGGTCGTGAAGGACAACGTCGACGCCGTGCATGGCAGCAACTTGCGCTATTCCCGATCCCATTTGGCCACCGCCCACCACCCCGATTATCTTCACCTCTGACATCTTCAATATGCTTTATCTTTGTTTTCGACTGTGTTCAGCGCTGGTTGTTGGTAACTTGTATAGACGTGAGGAAGTTCTGTCAGAAAAGTTTGTATAGATTAACATTATTAAATTTGGGTTAAAATTATCTTTTAATTCTTATAAAAAGTTAAAGTAAATCCTTAGTTTTTAATTGATTTAATTTAATTTTTTAATTTTATAAATATCTAATTAAGTCTTTTTATTAAACTATATTAGATTTTTGTTAAAATTAATATATCAAATGCCTTCATAAGTCTAAATATTATAATGAAAGTTATTATATAATGAAATGATGTGATGTATAAATTATAAAAAAATTTTATCGTTAATCTAACAAAGAGACCTAATTAAATTATTTTAAGAAATTAGAAAACTAAATTGAATCAAATAAAACTAAAGAATTTAATTGGATTGTTTATAAAGAGGGATGGTAAAGTCAACTAGTTCGACTCGTTTTGACCTGTTCTGCAATTTAATATCGGGTATATTTTTCTAGCTTGTCTGGTCCCGCGATTTTGCCTGGGGCAGGCCCACATTTGTAATGAGCAAAATAAAAATATTTTAATTTTTCATAATAATCGATATTCATTTTCTATCAAAATAATTTCAATTAGTTGACCTAATCAAAGAGAAGAAACTATAACAACCAAGACTATAGCTAAAGTACAATAGCAACATGTCACCTTACAAGACATGTACCTAACAATGCATAAAAAGATATTTCATATTCAAGAATTAAAATCATTATCTTATGTACAATGATTATACATAAACATAAACATAATAAATAAAAGGAACTTATAGAAACAATGTGATGAATGATGTGAGAACAAAAAAAATGAGAATATTTAATTTTGTAAGCGGGCTAGCGGGCCAGTCCGCCCCGTCCTGCCTTTGACCCACGCAGGCTACGGGGCGGGCCACTATGGGCCAGTGGGTTCAACATCCCAACCCGCCCCACGTTTTTTTATGTGGCCTGTGGGCCAGCCTGACCCACCCCAAGTTGCCATCCCTACATATGCCCATGTTTTTGGTCCATTTACTTGGCTTTCTAGAGTTAACTTTGTGTCTATATATAAGATACTTCTTGTAACATTTTTTTACATAGTCAATACTACACAATTCTTTTCTTCATATATTTCTTTTTTTTTTCTAGGGTTAAATATGTTTTTGGTCCCTCAAGTTTAAGTGAATTTTGGAATTAGTCCATCTTCGAAATTTTATACAAATTTAGTCCTTCATCTTTAGAAATGTGTGGATTTAGTCTTTCTTACCAAATTTTGTTAAGTTTATTTGACATTTTAAACGCATTTTATGGTAATATTTGAGTTAACATTGAAGTGAAAATGTGTCAAATGGTGTAACATGAAATGCGCTTGAAACATTAGATAAACTTAACGAAATTTGGTTAAAAGGACTAAATTTACGCATTTTTAAAGATGAAGGACTAAATATGTCAAAAGTTTTGGAGAGGGACTAATTCCAAATTTCATTGAAACTTGAGGGACCAAAAACATATTTAACCCTTTTTTCTATATAGTATCAAGAGCCCAAAGATCCATGATTGAGGAGGAATTCTTGTAGTAGTTCATCTTTCCTATGCCTTAAGCCTCTTTCACAAATTTTATGATTGAGGAAGAATTCTTGCAGTAGTTCCTTTTTCCTAAACCCCAAGCCCTAAGCCCTAAGTCCTAAGCCTCTTTCACATTTTTTTAGGTTTCACCCGATCACAATTTTATTTTTTGCTTTGAGGTGTTTTTGGAGGTTCTGCACCATGTTTTTTATGTCGTTTTAAGGTATTTGCAATACTTTAATATTGTTTTTTGTTTTGTTCGTTGCTTTTGTAACATTCCGACCGGATATTACGAATTTAAATAATAAAATAAAGAAATAAATAATAAAACTTCATTTATTAACTGATATTCCCAAAATGCGAGAAATTTAAACTTTATTAAATAAATAAAGTGTACTCAAATCTAAAATTCTCAACTAGAATGTTCTAAAACAGACACCCGTATGGGTTTACAATTTATTTCAAAACAATAAAAATAAAAAAAAATAAAAGATTCCCGAGCTATCCCCTCTCCGCAGCTAAGCTCCACCAGAACCACCTGCATCAATATCACTTGCTCACGTGTACCGCGTACACGATCATCGCCAATCACAAACAAATAGGGTGAGCTTAATAGATAAAGCATATAAAAGGGCATACACATATATAACATAAACACAAACACACACACACACACACACACACACACACACACACAAACACACACACACACACACACACACACACACACACACACACACACACATATATATATATATATATATATATATATATATATATATATATATA